>OCHV01001317.1_pt1 | contig 16467 bp, 15 predicted proteins | sample 1538461 | NCBI WGS metagenome assembly OCHV01 (sample SAMN04571692, study PRJEB22368) | human gut metagenome | biome: human gut; material: stool | host: Homo sapiens | place: Luxembourg | collected 2012-08-03 | reverse complement strand
AGAAAATTCGACCATGAGGGTGGGGTGACAGCCAGCGGACAGGTACATGAGCCTATCCGCTATTTGTGTTGGTTGAAATGACGTCAAAATCGAATGTATGAGAAGTGGACGCTGTTACATGTAAAGGAAAGGACTGTTTTCCGAAATATACGAAGCAGTTTCTAAACCATTATTACGGTATGAATGAATTTTTTAGAGGAGAGAGTCAGATGAAGAAAAAAGATGAAATAAAAGTGTGCTTGGTGGGTTCATCTGGCGGTCATTTGACCCACCTTTATATGTTAAAGCCTTTTTGGAAGGACAAAAATCATTTTTGGGTGACCTTTGACAAAGAAGATGCGAGAAGTCTTTTGGAGGGAGAAAAAGTCTACCCGTGCTACTTTCCGACAAACCGTAGCATCAAGGCACTCATTAAGAATACTAAAATCGCGTGGGACGTGCTGCATAAGGAAAAGCCGGATTTAATCATTTCCTGCGGTGCAGCAGTTGCGGTTCCGTTCTTTTACATTGGAAAGATGATGGGCGCAAAGCTGGTTTATATTGAGGTCTTTGATCGGATTGATAAGCCGACAATGACGGGAAAGATGGTTTATCCCATTGTAGACAAGTTTGTTGTGCAGTGGGAAGAGCAGAAAAAGGTCTATCCGAAAGCGGTCAACCTCGGCAGCATTTTCTAAGTAGGAGTAAGAGTAGGGGTACGAAGTAATGATTTTTGTGACGGTAGGAACACATGAACAGCCATTTAATCGACTGATTCAAAAAGTAGATGAACTGAAACGCGATGGCGTTATCAAAGATGATGTGATTATCCAGACTGGATTTAGTACATATAAGCCGAAATACTGCCAGTGGAGCAAACTGATTTCATATCAGCAGATGGTTAAAAATGTGGCTGATGCTCGTATTGTGATTACCCACGGTGGTCCGGCAAGTTTCATTATGCCGCTGCAGATTGGTAAAACTCCTATTGTTGTGCCACGTCAGCACCAGTATAACGAGCATGTAAATGACCATCAGGTCGAGTTTGCAAGAAATGTGGCACAGAGAATGGGCACGATCATTCCGGTGGAAGACATCAATACGCTGGGAGATGTTATCACGAATTATGATCAGATTGTTGCTGGCATGGGGCATGGCATGAGTAGCAATAACGCAAAGTTTAATGAAGAACTTGAAAAACTGGTAGATGAATTATATTGAGGATGGATGGATGAAAAAAGTTGGAATCATGTCGATGCAGCGCATTGCAAACTACGGCTCGTTTTTGCAGGCATATGCATTGAAACAGCTAATTGAAGAAGTTGGCAGCAATGTAGAGTTTGTGGACTACCATGTAGGCGCACCCGTAATTACGGAAAATGCTGACAGCAAAAACAAGTTTGTCCGTAAGGTCGAAAAAGGGCTGGAAACTTTTCAATATCAGGCTCCATTTGCGCATAAGTTGTCGTTCATTCGTTATAAGCAGACTTTTTCAAAAAAGTATATGCCACTTTTAGGAATTACGGATGAAATGAACTATAACCCGACATTAGATTGCCTTGTGATTGGTAGCGATGAGGTTTTCAACTGCATTCAGAAAAATTCCAATGTGGGTTATTCACTGGAATTGTTTGGAAAAGATAATCATGCGAAGAGACTTCTCACTTATGCAGCGTCTTTCGGCAATACAACATTGGAAAAGCTGGAAAAGTATAAAAAGGCCAATGAAGTCGGAGCTTTGTTGAAGAAGTTTGACGCGATTTCTGTACGAGATGCTAATTCAGGAACTATTGTAGAACAGCTTACTGGGAAAGAACCAGTGTACAATCTGGATCCGGTTCTGACCTATGATTACATGAACTGCTGCGACAAAATCCCACAGGTTCAGACGAATGAGAAGTATTTGATTCTGTACGCGTATGCAGGTCGTATTTCCAATGATGAGGCAGATTGGATTGCTGCTTATGCAAAGAAAAAGAATTTGAAGGTATATGCAATTGGTGGTATCCAAAAATGTGCAGACCGATTCGTGGACTGCTCGCCCTTTGAAGTTCTGGCCTATTTCAGAAATGCAGAAGAAGTTATTACCGATACCTTCCACGGCAGCATCTTCTCGGTGATCACACATCGGCCGTTTACAACATTGATTCGCAAGAGTGTAGGTAACAGCTATGGTAATGAAGAAAAGTTGAGCGATTTGCTAAAGCGACTGGGACTGGCCAATCGGATGACAACGAAAATTGAAGATACAGAAAATATCAATGAAAAGGCGATTGATTACGCGAAAGTTGATGAGCAGTTGAAAGCACATAGAGAAGTGGCGAAGGATTATCTGAGAAAAAATTTAGAGGAATAAAATGGATAACATATCGAGGATAAAAGAGAAATGTGTGGGATGTAAAAGCTGTGAGCAAAGCTGCCCAAAACACTGTATCTCTATGGTAGAAAACAAAGAGGGATTTTGGTATCCGTCTGTTGATGAAAAAAGCTGCATCGAGTGCAAGGTGTGCTTGAAAAAGTGTCCAGTAGAAAATACGGAATTTCATCGGAATGAGCCACATAAAGTTTGGGCGTGGCGCAATAAAAATGATGTGGATATTATGCGCTCTGCATCTGGCGGTGCGGCGGATAGTGCAGCGAAAACTATATTGCAAATGGGCGGTGTGGTTTATGGTGCTGCCTATGACGAGCAGCTGGCAGTAAGCCACATTGAAGTGACAGATGAAGCAGAAAGAGAGAAACTACAGTCCTCTAAGTATGTTCAGTCTGACCCGAAAGATAGCTACACAAAGGTCAAACAGCGTTTGTCAGAGGGAAAAAAGGTACTTTTTACAGGAACTCCCTGCCAGATTGCAGGTCTGTATGCTTTTTTGGGCGGCAATCCAGAAAATCTATATACAGTTGACCTGATTTGCCACGGTGTGCCTTCCCCGAAATTCTTCAAAAAGTATCTGGAATACCAGAACAAGCAGACGGCGGGCAAAGTAATCTACTTCAACTTTCGCTCCAAAGACAAGCGGGGCTGGGGAACACAATATCTTCTAAAGACAAAGACAAAGACAAAGACAAAGACACTCTCCCTTGATCGCTATGGCAAACATTTTATGGATGGCGACTGTTATAGAGAGAGCTGTTATCAGTGCATCTATGCGAATACGAATCGTGTGGGCGATTTGACCGTGGGCGATTTTTGGGGAATTGCCAAGAGTCACCCGGATTTTAATTCACCAAAGGGCGTATCCAGTGTATTTGTCAATACCGAAAAAGGCAAGAAGCTCTTTGAAATGATGCGTTCTCTTGCAGAAGTGGAAGAGGCAACGTTGAAAGAGGGTATGGTGAAGCAGCATAATCTGGTGCAGCCGAGCAACAGGCCTGTGACTAGAGATACTTTCTATAAGAGCATCGATGAACCAGGCTTTATAGAGAATATAAAGGTTGGGCTTCAGCCAAAAGCACGGTTGAAATCTGTGCTACCGAATAAACTGATTCAAAAAATCAAATCTCTTTGAGATTTTGTGGAGGAAGAATACATGGGAGAGCCTATAAGAGTTTTGCATATCTTGCAGCGAATGGAAGCTGGCGGTACGCAGGCTTTGTTGATGAATATATACCGGAAAATTGACAGAACGAAAGTACAGTTTGATTTTTTGGTCGTTTATAAGGAAAAACAGTTTTACGATGATGAAATTGAAAAAATGGGTGGACATGTTTACAAACTGTCTTTCCGAGAGGATTTGAACCTTCCTAAATTTCAAAAAGATTTGGCAGTTTTCTTTGCTCAGCATCACGAATATAAAATTGTTCATTGTCACGCCTACACGATTGGATATTTCTGCCTGAAAGCTGCAAAGAAAGCAGGTATCCCCGTCAGAATTGCTCATTCACATAATAATGAGACAGTACACGATATAAAATATTTACCGAAGCTGTTCATGCAGCGAATGTTTACCAAAAACGCAACAGATCTTTTCGCCTGCTCTGAGGAAGCTGGAAAATATCTGTTCAAAGACAAGTCGTTTCAAGTGCTGAAAAATGCGATTGATTCGCAGAACTTTATTGCGGATGCGGATACCAGAAATGAAATCAGGAAAGAACTGGGGTTAAAGGATAAATTTGTTGTCGGCCATGTTGGCCGCCTGCATCCTCAGAAGAACCATGATTTCTTGATTGATGTTTTTGCAGAGCTCAAGAAGAAAAAGCCTGACGCTGAATTGATTCTTGTTGGCACCGGGCCATTAGAAGAGAAAGTAAAAAGCAAAGTGGTCGAAAAAGGCCTTTCAGATTGTGTGCATTTTCTTGGAAATAGAAAGGATATGAACAGAATTTATCAAGCGATGGATGTGTTTGTTTTCCCATCTTTGTTTGAAGGTCTGGGTATTGTTGCAATCGAAGCACAGGCGGCGGGTGTTCCTATTGTCTGCTCTGAAGGATTACCACCAGAAACGGATATTACACCAATCTACCGGAAACTACTGTTGAGTGATGGGGCAGAAAAGTGGGCAAATGCAGCCCTGGAAATGGAACAGAATCCAAAGGCACATACCAATATGCAACAGTATGTTATAGATGCAGGATTTGATATGGACGCAACTGCAAAATATATGGAAAAATACTATCTGGCGAAAAATGAATTGACTATAGAGGAATCACGATGAAATTAACAGTAAGTCAAATGTATTTTGCATTTGTAATTGCCAATGTTTTTTGTAAAGGCATTGGGTTGAATAGCTCAAGCGTGATATACAAGATTATCATGGTGGTGGGACTGATTGGTGTCCTGATAGGGATTAGTACTAGAAAATATTCACGAAAAGAAATTTTTATTTCGGCGGTAATGCTATTGTCTGGTATTATGACATTGCTGATAACGAAACAATATACATTTCTTATAACTTGTATTGCAGCAATCGGTATAAAAAAAGCAGATGTCGATAGATTGATGAAAAATGTTTGCTCCATTAGAACTATGTGCTTTGGATCGATATTTTGTTTGGCGCTGCTAAATATCATAGATCGGGATCAAGTGGAAATATGGAGAAATACGGGATATGTTTCGCGATACGGAATGGGTTATGGACATCCTAATATTCTCCATTTGACTTTGTTCATTGTGTTGACGCTTAATTATTATTTAAATATCGAAAGGAAAAATGATTTAAAAAAATTCTGGATTATTGCTTTTGTTTTAAATATCTTTGTGTATAGGTATTCGGCAAGTCGAACAGGATTTATAGTAATAAGTATTTTTGAACTCTTGATTCTTACGCAAAAAATTGGGATTGCAAGAAAGAAGCTGACAAAACTTCCGGTTGTTGTATTTTGTATGCTGATGGGATTTACATATATGACACCATTCTTGAAGAATCTTGGGATGCTTGATATAACAACACTGTTTAATGGTAGGGTGAGTTATACTTATTTGTATCTAACAAAATACGGATATTCTTTATTCGGATTTAATAACTCATTGAGCGAAACAGGGTTGCTTTTGGATAATGGCTATTTAAGACTGCTGATTGAAACTGGAGTAGTTGGATTGCTGATTTGGATTTATCTCAATGTAAATCTTATGAGAAAAATAATTGAAAATAGCGATTATAAAATGGCAATCATTGTGACTTGTTTTTATATCTACATTTTCACGGAGAGCTTTAGCTCTAACATTTTCATGAATTATATTTTGTTTTGGGGCGCAGATGAAATATTTAATAAAAACAAAGGAGTATCAATAAATGGTGACCGTTTTCACGCCGACATACAACAGAAAAATACTTCTTCAGGAATTAAAGAAAAGTCTTGACAAACAAAGTGATATAGACTTTGAGTGGATAATTATAGATGATGGATCAACAGACAATACAACTGAAGTTGTAAATCAGTGGGCTAAGGACACAAAGTATTCAGTAAAATACTATAAGCAAAAAAACAGTGGAAAGCATATTGCTTTTAATAAAGCAGTAGAGATGGCAAGCGGAGATATATTTATTTGTGTTGATAGCGATGATCAGTTGACACAAAACGCAATTGAGAAGATAAAATCTGAATTCCACAAAGCATCGCTAATGGATATTGGAGTGGTTTCGCCGCGTATTGATAAATGTGGAAAGGTCAATAATAATTGGAAAAAGATTGATTCACAACGGGTTGATATCATAGATTTAAAGGAAGTATATGGAATTGTTGAATCAGCAATTGCAATTCGAACAAGCGTATTAAAGAAAAATACGCCATTTGGAAAATTTGAAAACGAGAAATTTTTACCAGAGGGATGGCTTTATTTAGATTTGTGTTATCAAGGAAAATTCTTGGTGGATAGCGAAGGATATTACATTTCTGAATATCAAGAAACTGGTTTAACCAAAAATCTGTGGAAGCATTGGAAAAATAATCATCATGGAGTACTCGCAACATTGCAAAAAAAATATGAAGTGTCAAGAAAATATGATTTTCTTAAACGCGAGAGTATTCAAACTAAGATAATCCTAAATATGGGGTCATTATGCTTTGCGGTGAGCATAAATGTGCTTGAAAACACACCGTCAAAAATGAAAAGTTTGGCACTTTTAGCCCCTTCGTGGGTTATTTATAAAATAAGATACAAAAACGTGTAAAATCTTGAATAGAGGATGTAAGGAAATTTATGTATAAAAAAGATTTGGTGAGCGTTATAATACCATTTCATAATGCTGAAAAATACGTAGAGAAATGTATAGAGTGTCTAAAAGCACAAGAATATAAAGATGTTGAGGCAATTTTTGTTGACGATGGTTCGGATGACAAAACCAGTGAAATTATTGGTAAGTGCAGTGATTCAAGGGTTAAATTGATTTCGCTTAAAAAGTCTGGCGTTTCAACTGCAAGAAATGTTGGAATTCAAAATGCTACTGGAGAATATATTACATTTTGGGATATTGACGACATGCCACATCCGGATTTTATATCTACTTTTGTTGATGATATTCATAAATATAACGTGGATACAGTTGTTAGTAATTACGAAGATGTTTTCGTTGGAAACAAGCATGTTGAAATAACTCTTCCATGGGAAAATCAAGTTATTGGAGAAAAAGAAATTTCAGATGTTTTGATTCCTAGAATGATTTATCCGATGAAGGGCGAAAAAGTTATAAGAGGGCTGGTATGGAGAACATTTACATACACAAAAATATTGGTACAAAACAATTTGTATTTTGATCCTGATATTTCACTGGCCGAAGATTTGCTTTTTACAATTGAACTATATAAATTATCAAAGAAAATTTATATAGAGAGTAGAAGTTTGTATGACTATATCAGAAATGGAACTTCCTCAATGAATTCTCGAATGGATAACGTTATAGAAAAACAAGTTTTATTCCATCAGCGATTTGCTGCAGAATTGAAAAGGCTCGGAATCTATGAGAAAAATCAAAAAAGATATGCGGCGAACAAGATGAACATGTATTCTGTTTGTATTAGTGCTTGTGTAAGAAATGGAAATGTTCAAGCAGATGCGTTGAAAAATTTAAAAAAACTGAGAAGAGTGCTTTTAGATGACGATGTGAATATATTACAATCGGATGCCCCAATGAAAATAAAGGTGGCTAATTGTCTTTTACTTTTAAAAATGTATAGATTATTGATAATGATTTACGCATTAAAAGAAAAAAGGAGAATATCAAAATATAACTGAAATATGGAAACAAAAAGCATTAGATTCAATTTGCTGATGAATGTTATTCTTAAAGCATCGGCATTTATATTCCCATTGATTACACTCCCATACGTTGCAAGAGTTTTGGGTGTTGAAAATAATGGAAAGATATCATTTGCAACAAGTGTTATTAGCTACTTTTCCCTCTTTTCCCAATTGGGAATCCCCACATACGGTATCCGGGCCTGTGCAAGAGTACGTGAATCGCCTCAAAAACTAAAGCAAACTGTAACAGAGCTGGTTACAATCAACGCGATTTTTGCTGCAATAGCTTATATTACGCTTGCCGTTTCGATTTTCATTGTGCCAAAGTTTCACGAACAGTCTACACTGCTTATGATTTCCTCGGCACGGATTTTACTGACGCTTATTGGCATGGAATGGTTTTATCAGGCAATTGAGCAGTATCAGTATATTACGGTAAGAAATCTTCTGTTTAAATTTATTTCGTTGCTGTTGCTTTTTGCTCTGGTGAAAAAACCGGAAGATTATTTGTTATATTGTGGAATCAACATTTTTGGTGTATATGGTTCGTATATTGTCAATCTGATTTATTCCCAAAAGTTTATATCAAAAGATAAAATTGAACGATTGAATCTCCGACAGCATATGAAACCGATTTTTACGTTTTTTGCATTATCACTGGCAATTTCAATCTATACAAATATGGACACTGTAATGCTGGGCTTTATAAAAGGCGATGTAGAAGTTGGTTATTATAACCTTGCAACGAAGATAAAGGATGTTCTGGTGGCGGCATTGACTGCACTTGGAACGGTTCTTCTTCCAAGACTTTCTTTCTACTATTCAACGGGAGAAAGCCATAAGCTAAAGAAATTGCTGGGGAAATCTATGCACTTTACGGCACTAACAACGATTCCTGCAGTACTATTTTTTAACATTATTTCACGAGAAGCTGTTTTGTTTTTGGGGGGAGAGCAGTACTTGCCATCCGTGGCTTGTATGCAAATTGTTACCTTAGCAATCTTACCAATATCGTTCGCTAATGTTGCATGTACGCAAATACTGGCACCTATTGGACGTGAACGGTATACAATGTATTCTACGATTGCAGGTGCATTTGTTAACCTAGTAGCGAATAGTGTTCTGATTCCGCAAATGGGTGCTAGTGGTGCTGCGCTAGGAACCGTGATTGCAGAAATTACTGTTGCCATAATACAGATTTATTATGCAAGAGATTTTTATTTGCCACTTTTAAGAAAAAAGGATTTTGGAAAAATTGCAATTGGATGTTTTGCTGCCATAGCAGCGTTAGGCCTTCTAAATCAAGTGATTTCACCTGATGTGGCGATTGTGAAAATTGCAGTGGAATTTGGAGTGTTTTGCATAGCGTATGCGGCTGCTTTGCTGTTGCTAAAAGATAGCATTGCAATAAATGTGCTTGATAACATACGGCATAGACTTGAAAAGCTGAAGTAACAATTATATGGGAGAATGAAAGTGAATACAACATTACTTATCATGGCAGCCGGAATCGGCAGTCGATTTGGAACAGGGATTAAACAGTTGGAACCTGTGGATGCTTCCAACCATATCATTATGGACTACTCAATCCATGATGCGATTGAAGCGGGTTTCAATCATGTAGTATTTATCATCCGCAAGGATATCGAGAAAGAGTTCAAAGAGGTCATCGGTGATCGCATTGCCTCCATTTGCTCTTCTCATAATGTAACTGTTGACTATGCTTTCCAGGATATCAACGATATTCCGGGAACTTTACCGGAAGGTCGCACGAAACCCTGGGGAACCGGTCAGGCCGTGCTTGCAGCGAAGGACGTAATTAAAACTCCGTTCATCGTCATTAACGCAGACGATTACTATGGCAAGGAAGGCTTTAAAGCTGTTCATGAGTATCTAGTGAATGGCGGAAAGTCCTGTATGGCTGGCTTTGTGCTGAAGAACACGCTGTCTGATAACGGTGGCGTGACTCGTGGCATTTGCAAGATGGATGACCAGAATAATCTGACCGAGGTTGTTGAGACTAAGAACATCGTAAAGACTGCAACTGGAGCGGAAGCAGATGGTGTAGTTATTGATGTTGACTCTCTGGTTTCCATGAACATGTGGGGATTGACTCCTGATTTTCTGGGTGTGCTGGAAGAAAGCTTCAAAGAGTTCTTCGAGAAAGAAGTACCCGGCAATCCGCTGAAGGCAGAGTATCTGATTCCTAGCTTCATCGGTGAACTGTTGGAGCAGGGAAAAATGTCCGTAAAGGTTCTGAGGACTAACGACACCTGGTACGGAATGACCTATCACGAAGATGTTGCAGCCGTAAAGGACAGCTTCAAGAAGATGCTGGAGAATGGTGTGTACAAGGCTGATTTATTTTCAGACCTGTGATATATTTAGACTATCATAACAGGAAAGAGGTTTGTGTCTTATGCCCAGAACTAAAGGTAGCAAGAATAAGCCCAAAACTGTGACCGCTGATTTTGCAACACAGCTTACAGAAAAGTAGTCCGCAAGGGAAGCACTCGCAGCCGAGATTGCATCCATCACCGCCAACATTGACACTTTGAAGGCTGATCTGAAAGCAAAAAAAGCTGCTTTGAGGAAGGCCGAAAAAGAAGTGGCCACTCTGGAAGAAAAGAAAGCAAAGGCAGATGCTAAGGCTGCAGAGGAAGCAAAGAAAGCAGAGGCAGAATCTGTTCTAAAGAAATTGCTTGCCGAAGGCATGAGTGCCGATGAAATCCTCGCAAAACTGAAATAACACGAAAAACCCGTGATGGACAGGCATAACGCGCCGTTCATTACGGGTTTTAGGGTTATAAGAGCATAAGTTTATCCAGCGGCAACATCAAACTGAAAATGTGCCGGAAGGTTGAACTGTTTGATAAACGCGTGGTGCTGGGCGTGATAGTGCCTTAGATCATATCCCAAATGATGCAGCTCAAGAAGTTTCACCATCACTAGGTTGAGGTGAATCCGTTTCGCTGCGGAAATTTGCGCTGCGTCCAACCCACGCTTCGTCATCTGATAGACTTCCTCACTGTCCAGCATCAGGTGGGATGTGAAAGCGTTATGCTCGTAAAGAAGGATGTGCTTATCCTTAATGGTCAGAAACTTGTTCAAGGTATGCAGGTCCATAAGCAGCTGATGCTCCAGATAATGCCCCAGCGCATAGCCGCACACCATCTGCTTTGTCTGTTTGTCCAGCTGGCGATTGATAAGGATAAAGACATTGATTATACAGTCGTGACGCAAAAAAAAAATGAAAGAAGCAGAGCACTGTAAGGAATTATTGATCGGAGCCATCGAGGGAAAGATCAAATCATGAAATAAGGAAATATAATGCAAGAACAAAAACGTTTAATGGCGGCACAATCAATAGTCGGAAAGGCGTTTCATGTTTACTAATAAACACAGCACAGGGACAACAACTCATTGAAAAGTATGGCTCAAAGATTGAAAGTTATCCGGTTGAATTTTCCAATATTGCTCAAGTGAATACGCAGTTGAACCAGCCAGCAAAACATACAGATTTGCGAAACAAAATCTTTGAAAAATACAAATCGAATGGATATGCTAGAGTGGAATCCATGTTTGAGAGCTATCAGCAAAAACAGAAAGTGAAACAATCTATAAAAAATTGTATGCGCAGAGTTTTGCCCAAAAGTACGATAAGGCTGCTGAAAAATTTAAAAAATCATTTGTAAAGAGGAAGATTAGTAATGGGAAAATACTTTGGAACAGATGGTTTCCGTGGTGAAGCTGGGATTACATTGACAGCGGATCACGCCTACAAGGTTGGCCGTTTCTTAGGATGGTACTATAACGCGCTGCGTGAACGCAATGGTGACACCAATCCAGCTCGAATCGTCATCGGCAAGGACACTCGCCGCTCAAGCTATATGTTTGAGTACAGCTTGGTTGCTGGCCTGACCGCCTCCGGCGCAGATGCCTATTTGCTCCATGTTACCACCACCCCGTCTGTAGCTTATATCGCTCGTGTCGATGACTTCGACTGCGGCATTATGATCTCTGCCAGCCACAACCCCTACTATGATAATGGCATCAAGCTGATCGATTGCTACGGCGAGAAGATGCCGGAGGAAACTCTGATGCTAGTAGAAGATTACATCGACGGCAAACTCCATGTCTTTGATAAGGACTGGCCAGAGCTGCCTTTTGCTCATCGTGAGCACATCGGCTGTACCGTGGACTATGTGGCGGGTCGTAACCGTTACATGGGCTACCTGATTTCTCTGGGTATTTACTCTTTCAAAGGTGTCAAGGTTGGTCTGGATTGTGCCAACGGCTCCAGCTGGAACATTGCAAAATCTGTCTTTGATGCTCTTGGTGCAGACACCTATGTTATCAACAACCAGCCCAATGGTCTGAACATCAACAACAATGCAGGCTCCACTCATATCGAAGGTCTGCAGAAATTCGTTGTAGAAAAAGGCTTGGATGTTGGTTTTGCTTACGATGGCGATGTAGATCGCTGCCTGTGCGTGGATGAGAAAGGTAATGTTGTCACAGGTGACCACATCCTGTACATCTATGGCTGCTACATGAAAGAGCGCGGCAAGTTGCTGACCAACACTGTGGTCACGACTGTTATGTCCAATTTTGGTCTGTATAAGGCTTTTGATGAAAAGGGCATCAGTTATGCTAAGACCGCTGTGGGCGACAAGTACGTCTATGAGTATATGGCTAAGAATGGCTGTCGTATCGGCGGCGAGCAGAGCGGACATATCATCTTCTCCAAGTACGCAAGCACCGGTGACGGTATCCTGACGAGCTTAAAAATGATGGAAGTCATGCTGGCGAAGAAAAAGCCGATGAGTGAATTGGCAGCACCGCTGAAAATCTATCCGCAGGTGCTGGAGAATGTTCGCGTAACGGATAAAAAGGCTGCACAGAACGATGAGGCTGTGCAGGCAGCGGTAAAGAAAGTGTCTGAGGAACTAGGCGATACTGGCCGTATTCTGGTTCGTGAATCCGGCACGGAGCCTGTGGTGCGTGTGATGGTGGAAGCTCCCGACCATGACACTTGTCAGAAATATGTTTCCGAAGTTGTCGATGTGATTCGTGATAGAGGATATAGCCTGTAAATTGAAAGGCCAGCCACTAGAGATAAACTATCATTAGAAAAAATTGAAATAGCTTAAGTGCATATAAAACGGTAAGGTTCGATTTTGAACTTTGCCGTTTTTCTTTTTATTTAAAATTATAAATTTTTTCAGAACTGTATTCCAAAACGGCCCTGCGGAGTCCTATTAGTGTAGGGGCTTTCTAAATCTTTTGTGAAACGGCTTTCCTCTAGTTTTATGAGTGGAAAATAAACAAAATCTATATTCTAAAATTAGTCAGTTCAACAAAATTTGAAAATCTGGTTGCCAAACGCCTATTTTAGAATGCTATAGGTGTAGGAAGTTGTTTGAGAAAGTGAAGAAATTCTGAATTTTTCGGAAAGCTAGTTTAAAAACACCCCTTAAAGTTTGTATAGGGTGTAAGGACTATTTTTCCGAACAAACCTATTCACTGTTGGATTCGCTTCCGAAAATCCCTGATTCCTTACAAAGCCACATCGAACCTTGACAATTTCATGAGCCACCCCAGCAGGATATCTCCGGTACTGAATGTGCATTCTGCGCGTCTTACCAGAAAAAACGTCGGAGAGAATCGGGCAGGAACGGGCTGGGATAGAGTGGACGGTAGTTAAGAGCAAGATTCGCCTTTGTATACGAAACCGCTCCTACGGGCGGTTTCTCCACGGCGGCATCTTGATGGAGATTGCGCTCCCCATACCCTCACATCGTGCAAAATCACATGATTTTGCCTGTTGGTGGCCTGTCGCAGCAGGTCACAGCCGGAGTGCAGATGCACTGCCGGGAAAATCAAATTCTTGATTTTGGAAAGGAGACCCCATGCCACGAACAAAGAAAAAAGTGAAATCTATCGTAAAGACAAAAGTAATCTCCGCACGAGTAACAGAAACAGTACATGAACTTTTACACCAGCAGGCAGAAGATGCCGGAATGACCCTCTCTCAATTTGCAGCACAGATGCTGATGAAAGGCCGCGTGAATACCTCGTATGTGTTCTACGTCCACCCGGACGAGATCGAAGCAATCACACGGGAGTTTGCCGCCATCGGAAACAACCTGAACCAGATCGCAGCTTTCTTCAACAGCGGAGGTATCCAGTCCCGTGCGATGCACGAAAACATCAACCATGCAATTTCCTGTATTTTTGAAATGCGGGAGCAAGTCGCAGAAATGGCAGGAAAGAACTATGGCAATCTTAAAGCACATCGCAAGTAAGAGTTCCAGCTATGGTGCTGCACTGGAGTATCTGATTTTCAAGCATGATGAGCTTCGGAAAACTCCGATCCTTGACCAGAACGGAAATCGCATCATGCGGGATGAGTTTTATCTGGACGGTCTGAACTGTGAACCCTATTCCTTTGATGCGGCCTGCCAGCAGTTGAACCGCGAGTACCAGAAAAACAAAAACAAGAATGAAATTAAAAGCCACCATTACATCATCAGCTTTGATCCACGGGACAGCACAGAAAATTGTTTGACGGGGAAACGGGCGCAGGAGCTTGGACTGGAATACGCAAAAGCAAATTTTCCGGGGCATCAGGCATTGGTCTGTACGCACATGGACGGTCATAATGGCAGCGGCAACATTCATGTACATATCGTAATCAACAGTTTGCGAAAACTGGATGTGCCTAAGCAGCCCTTTATGGAGCGGCCCATTGACTGCAAGGCAGGGTACAAGCACCATGTGACGAACGAATACCTGAAACACCTGCAGAAATCCCTCATGGATTTGTGCCGCCGCGAGTTTCTGCATCAGGTCGATTTACTGTCACCATCCAGAACGGGTGTGACCGAAGCGGAGTATTGGGCACAGCGGCGGCTGGATGAGAAAAAACAGAAAATCGAAACGGAAGGATTTACGCCCAATCCGACAAAGTTTCAAACGCAAAAGCAGCTTATCCGGGATGCCGTTGCCGCTGCTCGTGAGAAAGCAATTTCGTATGAAGATTTTCAAGACATCCTGCAGGATGAATACAACATTTTCGTCAAAACCCAACGTGGGCGTTATAGCTATCTGCCGCCGGAACGGAACAAGTTCATATCGGAGCGTTCTCTGGGAGAAAGCTGCAAAAGAGAATGTCTGGAAGGATTCTTTGTTCAGAACGCCGAGAAGAATCTGCGGTACAAGGAAGAACCCATACTGATCTTTACAACCAGAACCAGGCTACGGCTCGTTGTGGACCTGCAGGAGAATGTCAAGGCACAGGAAAATCTGGCCTATGCGCTAAAGGTCAAAATCAGCAATTTGCAGAAAATGGCTGAAACGCTGGTATGGGTACAGGAAAACAACATCAACGACCTGACGGAACTGAACGATCTGTGTAAGACAGCACAGGCCAATGCGCAGGCAGCGTATGAGCGGCTGTCACAGGCAGAGGACGAACTGTACAAAACCAATGAACAGATTCATTATGCGGGACAGTACCTTTCTACAAAAGAGGTCCAGCAGCAATTTGGGAAATCAATTTTCAAGAAAAAATTCCGCGCAGAGCATTCCAAGGAATTGGATGCCTATGCGGAATCCGTGAAATACTTTCGGGAAGAAAATGATGGAAAGCTGCCATCGCTGAAATCTTTGAAAAAACGGAAGGAAGAACTGACCAAAGAAATCGCGGAGAGGAAAAAGGCATATGCTCCCTTGCGGGAAGAATCCAAGCGTTTGGAAATTGCATCGGATAATGTGTACAGCATCTTCCGAAAAACCAATGAGATGAAATCCGACCTTGCATGGAAACGCGAGTGGGAGGCCAATGTCCGCGAAAAGGCAAGGCAGGAGCAGGCTCGACAGGAACAGCGAGAACGTCAACCGAAACGCAAGAAGCGTAGCTACGATATGAGCCTGTAATCAGCAGGGTCTTCCACCCCGCACCCCGGAACCCTGCCGGATGCGTAAGCCCGTGCAGAACTTTCCCATTCGGCAGGGACTTTTGAAAACGATTAGGAGGAAGTTTGAGTAAAGAGTACATCAAAGCACAGACCCCACTGCCCGCTTATTTCCCTTATCCGAAATTTCTGCTACAGATGAGCCTTTCCCATACGGCACGATTGACGTATGTTTTGCTGCTGGACCGCATGACCCTTTCGCAGAAGAACGGCTGGGTGGATGTGCAGGGCCGGGCATATGTGCTCTATCCGTTGGCAGGGCTGGCGGAAGATCTTCAGAGCAGCATTTCCAGTGTCACCCGTGCTCTGCGGGAACTGGAAGCCGCACGGCTGATCGAACGACGGTCCAATGGCTTTTCCAAGCCAAACCAGGTGTTCCTAAGCTTCCCATCTACTGCGCAGAAATGCACAGTCGAGATGGTCAAAAATGAGCAGCCTGATTGCTCAAAGGTGAGCAATACGATTGCGCAAAACTGCACACCTAACCAAATAAATAAGAACAACCTAAGATTGAACCAACTGAGTAGAACCAAAGAAGCATATGGGCGTTATCGGAATGTTTTTCTGGAAGATTATTCGGAACTGGAAATGGAAATTGCAGAGTTGGATACTCTGATCGAAGACCTTTCAGCCTATATGCAGTCTACAGGCAGGAAGTACGCAGACCATGCGGCGACCCTGCGTAGCTGGTCAGCACGGAAGAAAAGACAACAGAAACCGGGAGCAGGCATCCCGGACTATACCTACAACAAGGAGGAAAGTTTATGACGGAAACGATCCAGACAGCGATGGACAGGCTTATGACGATCTCTGTGGAACCGCAGGACTATG
>OCHV01001307.1_pt1 | contig 16627 bp, 10 predicted proteins | sample 1538461 | NCBI WGS metagenome assembly OCHV01 (sample SAMN04571692, study PRJEB22368) | human gut metagenome | biome: human gut; material: stool | host: Homo sapiens | place: Luxembourg | collected 2012-08-03 | reverse complement strand
CCGTCGGCGGGTCGCAGTCGCGGGGCAGGTAGCGCTGCGCGCGCGACACCTTGTCGCGCACGTCGTTGGCGGCCGTTTCGAGGTCCACCGAAAGTTCGAATTCGACCGTGATGCGGCTCTGGCCCTGACTGCTGACGCTCGACATCGACCGGATGCCGGGAATGCCGTTGATATTCTGTTCGAGGGGTTCGGTGATCTGATTCTCGATCACATCGGCGTTGGCGCCCGGATAGGAGCACGTCACCGAGATGATCGGATTGTCCACGCTCGGAAACTCCCGCACGCCCAGATAGCTGTATCCGATAAAGCCGAATAGCAGGATGATGATCGTCAGTACCGTGGACAATACGGGACGCCGGATGCTGAGTTCGGAAATATTCATACGGCGGCGGGATTATTCGACGACGTCGAGTTTGACGGGCAGATCGGTCCGCAGCTGCAGCGTGCCGGAGGTAATCAGCGTGTCGCCCACGTTCAGCCCCTCGATAATCTGAATGCTGGACTCGGTCCGAAGGCCGGTCTTCACCTCGACGGCCTGCGCCTTTCCGCCTTTGTAGAGATATACCTTGTCCACGCCCATCTCCGGCACGATGGCTTCGGTCGGCACGGCTATGGCGTCGGGAATGTCGTGCAGGCGGATTTTCACGGTCACGAAACGTCCCGGCAGCAGCGTTCCCCGCGTATTGGGATAGAGCGCCCGCACGGCCAGCGTGCGCGTGGCGATATCCACCTTCGATTCCTGCGCGTAGACCTCCGCCCGGAAGGTCTCGTTCCGGCCTTCGACCGTAAACGAAAGCGGCGTTCCCGGCCTGATCTGGCTGGCATAACGCTCCGGCACGAAGAGGTCGATCTTGAGCGGCGAAATCTTCGTCAGCTTGGCCACCACCACGCTGGGCGAGGCGTAGGCGCCCTCGCTGACGTTTCGCAGACCGATAATTCCGTCGAACGGCGCGCGCAGCTCCGTCAGCGCGATATTGGCCTTGACGATGTCGATATCGGCGTTGAGCATCGCCAGCTCCGTGCTGGCCTGCTCGTAGGCCTCCTGACTGACGGCGTCCTTTTCGAGCAGCGCGCTCTGGCGGTAAACCCGGTCCTCGGCCAGCTTGAGCTGCGCTTCGTAGCGCGACAGCTGCGCCAGCAGCGGTTTGTCATTGACCTTGGCCAGCAGTTCGCCCTTGCGGACGATCGACCCTTCCTTGAAATTGATCTCGACGATCTTGCCCGAAGTCTCGAACGAGAGGTCCACCTCTTCGTCCGGCAGCAGGTTGCCGACCATCGTAATGCCGTCGGCGAGGGACTGCGGACGCACGACGAGTCCGTTCACATTCAGAACGCTCTTCTTCCGGGGCGCGCTCACCGCGGCCGGATCGGCGTCCGAAGCGGAGGAGCCGGGGCCGAAGTGTCTGTAAACGCCCAGCACGGCACAAAATACGACGAGGATAACGGTCGTAACGATCCATTTCTTTCTTTTATTCATTGCAGCGAGTAAGGTTTGATTTCGGAGTCAGGGCAAAGATACGAAAAAAGCGCATGCAACTGCTATTCCCGACCGGCCCGATTGCGCTCCCTGAGGATAAAATCCGCAGCTTCCGGCCATCCGGCAGACATCGCAGAGGGCCAAACGGCAAAAATCGGGGGTGAAACGCCGCCGGCATTCCGCAAAACCGGGCATGCGCGCAGCCGGAAGCCGTACCATTCCGGTGCGAAAAATCACGACGCTCCGGACGCCCGAAATAGGAAATACGCACCGCACCGCCGCCCTGCGGCAGCCGAAAGGCACAGAATTTGAACGACGAACCGCAAACAGAACACTGTGCCGCAAAGTTTTGCAAGAATCGAATCATTTCATTAGAAACCAAGACTTTCCGGACACGGACGTCGGTCCCGGAAAACATCCGATATTAAAAATTTAACGTATCACAATCCCGTTTCCTGAAAAATTTATGTACTTTAGCCCCTGTTTGCAATTTACACACCCGGATAACACCCGGATTTTCGACCACACGACGAAAGAATGGACAGGCAATCGGACGAATTGATCTTGCAGAGTCTTCGGCAGGGCAGTTACGATGCATTCGATGCGTTGTACATGCGTTACGCCCCGCATGTGGAGGCGTTTGCCTTCTGCATGCTGAAAAACCGGAGCGAAGCCGAGGATCTGGCGCACGATATCTTTCTGAAACTCTGGGAAACGCGCGAGTCGATCGGGCACATCAAATCGTTCCGCAGCTATCTGTTCCGGATGACCAAGAACGCCGTTTTCGACATCTTCGAACACAAGAGCGTGCAAACCCGTTACGAACAGCGGCTCCTGCACGTCGAGGACCTTCTGACGGACGACATTTCGACGAAGGTCGCCACCGAGGACCTGCTGATGATTATCGACATGGCCGTGGAGCAGATGCCTGAGCAGCGTCAGCGGGTCTTCCGCCTGAGCCGCTACGAAGGGCTTTCCCATCAGCAAATCGCACAAAAACTGGGCGTAACCCCCAAAACCGTCGAATATCACATCCGCACGGCGCTCGCCGAACTGAAAAAAATCATCGGCGTCATCGCCTTCTTCTTCTGATTCTTCCGCCTCACGCCTCCCGGCAGACAAAGACGACACGAAAATTGTTGTCTTTTTTTATTTGCAAAAAAAAATTCAGATCCCGACTAGGGACGCCCCTCTTTTTCCCGTCATACTATTACAAACGCACAGAAAGAACGGACATGATAAAAAAGATAATACACACGTTCCTGCACAATCCGATGCCGGAACAGGTACAGCAGCAGTTTCGGACATGGTGCCTGAACAAGGAGCGCGCAGGCGAAAAGACCGACGCCTTATGGAAGGAATGGGAGCGGCTCGACCCGGCGTCCGTCCTCCCGGCGGACGAAAAGGCCTACCGCCGCAAGCTCGACCGGCTGCACCGCGAAATGACGCCTCCGGCCGCCCCGAAACGGGGACTGTTCAGCATCACCCGCCGCACGGCCGCAGCGGCGGCCGCAATCGTCCTGCTGGCGATGTCCGTCGAATTCTTCGTCGTGAAACGTCTCTCGGCCGACACCACGACATGGCTGGTGACCGCCGAAAACAGCAAAGGCCGCTTCTCGCTGCCCGACGGCTCGGTGGTATGGCTCAATGCCGACTCCCGGCTGGCCTACTCCGACCGCTTCACGGCTTCGGGCAGCCGCGCGGTCCGGCTCGAAGGCGAAGCCTTCTTCGACGTGAAACGCGACACGCTGCGCCCCTTCGAGGTGGAGATGGGCAAACTCCGGGTCAAGGTTCTCGGCACGCGCTTCACGGCCAGCCATATGCCGGCGTTCAACACGGAGGAGGTGACGCTCCTTTCGGGCAAAGTCGAGGTGTCGGGCTACCGCGCCGACCAGTCGGTCGTCCTCACCCCGGACCAGAGCTGCTCCTACGACGCCGGTTCGGGCGCGGTCGCCGTGCGCAACGTCGCGGCCAGCAACTATTGCAGCTGGACGGGCAACTCGATCATCTTCGACAACATGACGCTGGCCGACATCGCCGTCAATCTGGAACACTGGTACAACATCCGCTTCCGGATCGACGAACGCATCGACACCTCCATACGCATTTCGTTCACCCTGCGGCCCGAAACCCTCGAAGAGACGCTCAAGATCATCGAAACGCTGACGCACCTTCGCTGCCGCCAGATAGACAAACACTACGTAATAATACACAAATAACCAAGAAAACCGACCATGGAACGCAACACATGAACACCGGGAGACCTCCCCGGATCTTCTTTCAAAGAAACTCAAGAAACTATCAATCAAAACTTAAAACTCAGTCATGAAAAAAGATGAACGCCTGAATTTTTCCGACCGGACACCCTCCGTGCGGAGACTTGTCGTGTCGCTTGTCCTGATGCTGCTGGCCGCCCTGCCGGCAGCGGCGCAGAACAAGAAAATCACCGTCGATCTGGACAACGTCCCGGTCCGGGAATTTATCAAAACCGTGGAATCGCAGAGCGGTTATACATTCGCGTATAACAACTCCGAAATCGACCTCACGCGCCGCGTGAGCGTCAAGGCGGCCGACGAAAACGTCGTGGACGTCGTCATCCGCGCGCTCAGCGCCCAGAACCTGACCGCCCGCATGGAGGGCAGCCGCATCGTCGTCAGCCGCAAACCGGCCGCCGCACGCGTACAGACGGCGCAACCCGTAAGGGGGGGGGTAGTGACCGGAACGGTCAAAACGATTTCGGGCGAGCCCGTCATCGGCGCCAGCGTAATCGTCTTGGAGACCAACCGGGGCAACGTCACCGGTCTTGAGGGCGACTTCTCGGTCGAGGCCACGCCGGGCCAGACGCTCTCCGTCTCCTTCCTCGGCTACAACACGCAGCAGATAAAGGTCGGCAGCCAGACGTCGTTCGACATCACGCTGACCGAGGACAGCAAGCAGATCTCCGAAGTGCTGGTCGTCGGCTACACTCCGATGCGCAAGAGCGACTTTACGGGTTCGATCGCCAGCGTCAAGGCCAGCGAACTCTCCGCCACGACGCCCACCGTGGGCCAGTCGTTAGTCGGCAAGGTCGCCGGCGTCGAGGTCCACCAGACCAGCGGCGCGCCGGGCGACGGCGTAACGATCCGCGTACGCGGCGTCAACTCGCTCTCGGCGAGCAGCGCCCCCCTTTACGTCATCGACGGCTATCCCGCCTCGGAGGACGTATTCATCAACCCCAGCGACATCGAAAGCATCGACATCCTCAAAGACGCCGCTTCGGCCGCCATCTACGGTTCGCGCGGCGCGTCGGGCGTCGTGCTCATCACCACCAAGCGCGGCAAGGACGGCGAAGCCGCCAAAGTCAGCTACGACTTCTCGTACGGCATCCAGCAGCTCGACCACAAGGTGGACCTGCTGAACTCGACGCAGTTCCGCGACCTGCTGATCGACGCCCGCAACAACTCCTACCGCCTGCGCGCCACGGCCGCCGGCGTGTCGTGGAGTCCCTACGACGACAACACGATCCGCGCCGCCAAAGGCTTCTCGCTGGCCGAAGTGGGCATCCACCCGATGTTCTACGACTTCACGACCCGCACCCCCGTAACGCCGCAGTACGACACCGACTGGCAGGACGAGCTTTTCTCCAACGCCGGCATCATGCGCCACAACGTATCGGTCATCGGCGGCACGAAGGCCATCAAGTACATGGCCAGCGTCGGTTACATGGATCAGGACGGTATCATCGCACCGTCGAACCACAACCGCATCAACGCCCGCATCAACCTCGACGCCCAGATCACCAAGCGCCTGACGGCGAGCATCAGCTACTCGATGTACGACGCCAAGAACACCGTCGTACAGGCCGAGGGCCGCATGATCAACGACGGCGTGATCCAGAGCGCGCTGATGTACCTGCCCAACCTGCCGGCCTACGAGGAAAACGGCGATTACGCCCGCAGCGCCATGATCCGCATGAAGACGGACTGGGGCATGAACTTCCCCGAAAACCCGCTGGCGATCGCCAACGAGCTGGACATCAACGAGAAGATGTCGCGCCACAACCTCAATCTCAATCTGGTTTACGAGTTTCTCCCCGACCTCAAGCTCTCGGCCCGGCTCGGCCAGCAGTGGTACAACTACCGCTATTTCTATTACCGCCCGATGAGCATCGGCCGCGACGCCGCCCCCGCCTACAGCGAGGAGCTGCGCTCGTCGAACATCGCCCGCACGACCTCGACCTACGACGTGGACCGTCTGGGCGAGTTCACGCTCAGCTATAAGAAGAAGATCGGCCGCCACCACATCGACGCGCTGGCCGGCTACACCCTCCAGAAGAAGACCTACGACCGTCTGGGCGTCGAAGCCACAGGCTTCGCCGACGACCGCATCCACGAGGTTACGGGCCACGGTTCGAACGCTTCGGACATCTCGCTCTACAGCACCCGCAAGGCCGCATGGGCCATGATGTCGTTCCTGACCCGCGTCAACTACTCGTTCGACGACCGCTACACGCTGACCGGCTCGTTCCGCGCCGACGGTTCCTCGCGTTTCGGCATCGACAGCCGCTGGGGCTACTTCCCCTCGGTATCGGCCGGCTGGACGCTCTCGAACGAACCCTTCCTCAAGGATGCGCTCAAGGACGTGGCTTCGATCCGTCTGCGCGCCAGCTGGGGTAAGAGCGGCAACAACGACATCGGCAACTACGCCAGCCTCGCCGGCATCTCGTCGGGCAGCTACGCCTTCGGCCAGACTCCCGTATCGACGACTTACGAAGGCTCCTTCACCGACGCCGCGCTGGGCTGGGAAACCACCCGGCAGACCAACGTCGGTATTGATCTGGGCTTCTTCAACGGCCGCCTGAACGTGATCGGCAACTGGTACAACTCCATTTCGACGGACATCCTCTACAAATACCCGATCTCCTCGATCTCAGGCGCGACCTCGACGACGACCAACATGAGCGGCGCCAAGATCCGCAACCGCGGTTTCGACGTCCAGCTCGACGCGCGCCTGCTGACCGGCAAGGTAAACTGGAACTTCAGCACCAACATTTCGGTCAACCGCAACAAGGTCGTCAGCATGGGCGGTCTGGACGACATCATCTCCACCACCGAACGCTCGGTAGGCTCCCACATCACCAAAGAGGGCAAGCCCATCGGCTCGTTCTACGGCTATCAGGCCGTAGGCATCATGTCGAAGGCCGACTATGCCAACGCCCTGCTCGACCGCGACGTCTACATCAAGAACGGCAACAAATTCCCCGAAGGCTACCAGCTCAAGGGTCCGGCCGTGGCTTCGTACGCCCTCGACAACCTCTCCTACGGCAATGCCATCTGGAAGGACGCCAACGGCGACGGCGTCATCACCACCGACGACAAGACGATCATCGGCGACGCCTACCCCGACTTCACGGGCGGCTTCTCGACCAGCCTGTCATGGAACGGACTCGATTTCAGCGCCAGCTTCGCCTATTCGTACGGCGGCGAGGTCATCAACTTCCAAGACTACTACCTCTACAACATGGAGGGATCGGGCAACCAGTATTCGATCGTCGCCGACCGCTACATCTCGGACGCACAGCCGGGCCGCAACAACGTGCCCATCGCGTCGCGCATCTCGACGACCAACACCTCGCTCAAACTCTCTTCGTATTACGTGGAGGACGCTTCGTTCTTCCGCTGCGCGAACATCACGCTCGGCTACACGCTGCCCAAACGCTGGACCAGCAAGCTGCACATCACCTCGTGCCGCGTCTACGTCAGCGGCGACAACCTCTTCACCATAACCCCCTACCGCGGTTACAACCCTGAGGTGTCGTATAAAAGCAGCAACATGATGCCGGGCTTCGACTGGGGATGCTACCCCCTCTCGCGCATCTATTCGGTCGGTTTAAACTTAACTTTCTAAATCTTGTACGAATATGAAGATCAAACATATGTTCATCCTGCTCGCCGCCTCAGTCTCGACGGCGTCCTGCGGATTCCTCGACGAATACGACCCCAACTCCACGACGGTCGGCAACTTCTACAAGTCCGAAGCCGACATCGTCACCTCGCTCAACGGCGTCTATGCGTCGCTCACGCAGAGCTACTACTACACGAACAACCACTACTTCACCGACGTCCGCTCGCATGACACGGCCGTGACGGACAGCGGCGCCAACAGCGGCATTCCCTACCAGTTCTACAACTATACGCTCACCGAGGAGAACTCCTACGTATACAACCGCTACACGCAGCTCTTCAAGACCATTTCGCGGGCCAACACGCTGCTCGCGCATCTGGACGACGTGAGCTATTCCAACGGCGACGCGCGCAACACCTACGAAGCCGAAATCCGCTTCCTGCGCGCGCTGACCTATTTCCATCTGGTGACCGAGTGGGGCGACGTGCCCCTGATCCTGACCGAGCTCAAGACCAAGGACGAGGTGCAGGCCAACAACTACCGCCGTCCGAAGAGCGAGGTCTACAAGGCGGTCTTCGCCGACCTCGACTTCGTGCTCGGCAGCCCGCTGGCCGACATGCAGCCCGCATCGGAGTGCGGCCGTGCAAGCAAGGCCGCCGCGTGGACGCTCTACGGCAAGGCCAAACTGCAATACGCCTGCGACGAGGATTTCGCCTCCGAGAAGTCGGCGGCGCTCACTTCGGCCATCGAAAAGCTCACCGCCGCATGGAACCTGCGGTCGTTCGGCGAACTGTCCGACATCCCCTACAACGCGATCTGGGACCTCTCCACGCAGAAGTCCTGCGCCGAGAACATTTTCCAGATCAACTACATCCAGAACAACGCCGACCTCGGCTCCACTTGGAACTACCTCTTCGGTCCCAGCAAAACCGGCATCACCTCGAACAAGGTGGGCCTGATGCAGAACATGACCACCAAGAGCGTCTACGACGCCTTCGCCAAGGAGGACGTGCGCAAGAACTACCTGCGCGAGACGACCGTTGCGGGCGTAACCTACTACCACACCATGAAGTACGCCGATCTGGAGTGCGGTGCGAACGGCTACGGCGGCAACAACTGGATCGTCATGCGTTACGCCGACGTAGCGCTGATGCTGGCCGAAGCCTACTACTGGCAGGGCACGGAGCCGACGGCCAAGAGTTTCCTGAACATGGTCCGCAAACGCGCCGGACTGGGCGACTGGTCGGGCACCGACCTGCGTCAGGGCATCTACGACGAACGCCGCAACGAGTTCATCCAAGAGGGACTCCGCTGGCAGGACCTGCTGCGCATGTACTCCAAGCAGGAGATGATCGAACATTTCAACGCGATCAACCCCAACTTCGGGCTGAAAGACCTGCTGCTTCCGATCCCCTACAACGAACGCATCCTCAACACCGAGGGACTTTACCAGAATCCGGGCTACGGCGTAAAATAAACCGACGACGTCATGCGATTCACAAACAGAATCATATTGATCCTCTGGGCGATCGGAACCGGGCAGTTCGCTGCCTGCTCCGACAGCGGCACGAAGGCCCCCGGACCGGAAAACGGGACGCAGACCATCGTCTGGACGCCCGCAGTTCCGGTCAGGGACGCCGCAGTCGTCTTCTCGCTCGAAGGCAGTCCGGATAACGTCCGCAGCGTATTGTGGATGTTCGGCGACGGCGCGACCGCGACTTCGGGCGCAGGCGAATCGGCCGAACACACCTACCGAACGGCCGGCACCTACACGGTCAGGGCGACCGTCACCCGGCTGCATGGCCCGATGACCGAACTCTCGGCCACGGTCGCCGTCGCCGATACGGAGGCCGCGATCGTCGTCAGCAACGACCATCCGGCCCGTATGGAGCAGGTCGCCTTCGCGCTCAGCCGCATCCCCGGCGTGTCGGGCGTCGTCTGGAATTTCGGCGACGGCAGCGCGGCGCAGCGCGTGACCGACCCGACGCAGCGGGTGGAACACCGGTATGAAGCCGACGGACAGTACAGGGCCGGCGCCGCCATCTCCTACACGGACGGCACGACGCAGACCCTGACGCAGACCGTTACGGTCGAAGGCCCCTCCCTGAGCCGCTCATGTCTGAATTTCGACACCGGCAAAATGTGGATCATGGCCCACCGCGGCAACTTCAACAACGGCTACGATCTGGCCCCCAACTCCATGGCGGCGTTCCGCAAGTGCGTCGAACTGGGATGCGTGGACTTCATCGAAACCGACGTCCAGATCACCAAGGACGGGCAGGTCATCTGTCTGCACGACAACTACCTCAAGCGGTTCACCGACTACAGCTCCTATGCCGGCGACGAAGGTTACGTCATCAACTTCACGCGCGAGGAGCTGCGGAAATTCCGGCTGAAAACCACCGACGGCAAGGTGACCGGCGAACAGATTCCGACGCTGGAGGAGGTCCTCACGGAGCTGCGCGGCAAGGTCTGGTTCAACCTCGACAAATGCGGCAGCGACGACGTGGACATCGCCAAGGTCTACGAGGTCGTCAAACGCTGCGGCTGTCTGGACCGGGTGCAGTTCTATGTCGGAACCAACAGCGACAAGGCCGCTTGGCTGGCCCGTCAGGAGCAGCCGGGAATCATCGCCCCGCACGCCAACAACGCCTCGGCGCTGGCCGCCATGTCGGCATTCGCCCCCGTCTACATGATCCAGACCTCGACGGGCTATGTCAACAGCGCATGGATTTCGTCGCTCAATGCCAAAGGGCTTTCGGTCTCGAACCTGCTCGACGACGAGGGCGCGGCCTTCCGCAACGGCAACACCGTCACAATGGACGGCTTCGTCGCCGCGGGCCTGCGCATGATCCAGTGCGACTACCCCGCCCTGATGGACGAATACCTGAGAGGCAAAGGGAAACGCTAAACCTTAAAATTTCAAAAAATCAATTTCAATGAAAAGAATACTATCATATCTGAGTATCGTGTTGCTCTCCGCATCGGTCGCATGTTCGGACAGCAGCGAGATGGACAAGGCCTACAACTCGGTCATCACCCCCGGCTTCACGTTCGGCGGAGAGGAGATCATCGCGGGCATCACTCCGGTCACCTTCACCAATACGACCACAGCGGAAGGGACGACCGTTTCCGAATACTTCTGGCACTTCGGCTTCGCCGGAGAGGGCAACTGGTCCGAGGAGGCCGCTCCCGACCCGATCGTCTACAACCGTCCGGGCGACTACACGGTCACCCTCACGGCATGGGGCGCCGACGGCAACCGCGCCACGACGACCAGAACGATCACCGTCCTTGCGGACAACGTGCTGCCGACGGCCGACTTCAGCTACTCGCCCCAGATGATCAGCATCGGCACGACCGTGACCTTTACGGACAAATCGACCGATTCCGACGGCGAAATCGTATCGCGCGAATGGCTCTTCCCCGACGGCACGACCTCGACGGACATCAACGCGACCTACACGTTCGAACAAATGGGCATGTTCAACGTCCAGCTGACCGTGACCGACGACCGCGGCGGCTCGAACAGCACCTCCAAGGCCATCAACGTCCGCGCAGGCGACGTCAACGCCTTTACGCTGCTCTGGTCCACTGCGGTAGCCTCCGCCGATGCGCTCTGCGCGGCGAGCGTCGTGGCAGCGAGCGACATGGGCTATATCTATTCGGTATCGGGCGACGGCAAAATGGTCGCGCTCAACACCGACGGCGCCAAGGTATGGGAATACGACGCCATGGCAAAAGACGGCGTATACCTCAAGAGCGAAATCTCCTATCCTTCGGTGGACACCGACGGCACGGTTTACTGGGTGGCGCACGGTTACGGCGGCTCCTCGTCGGCATCGCTCGTCTATGCGTTCGACGGCGCGACGGGTTCGGTGCTCTGGAAGAACACGACGGCCTACGCCCCGGCGGCGCGCATCGCCTTCTCGACGCCCTGCATCAGTCCGAGCATGGTCATCGTCGGCAGCCGCGGCACCAACGGCGCGATCCGCGGATTCGAGAAGGCCACCGGCAAGAACACCGCAACGGCCACCCCGGCCAACGGCGGCGGCACCTCCGGCACGATCGCGCTCAAGAACGGCGTGGTGATCTTCACCAACACCGCCCAGTACGGCTACGGCATCATGGTTCCCGACGCATCGTTCGTCTGGTCGCCGGTTCCGACCTCCGACACGTTCGCTCCCAACAAGATTCTCTCGGCCGGCCGCTGCCAGCCCTGCGTCGATGCCGACAACTGCGTCTACCTTCCCGGCATCGCCGAAGGATCGGGCACTTGGAACCTCGCGAGCTTCGACTGCACGAACCTCACCGCATCGTCGAAGAAGACCCCGAAATGGAGCGTGAACCTGCCCGACGGATTCCAGCAGACGGGCGCATCGCTCAGCGCCGACGGCACGACGCTCTACATCGTCGCCGACAAGGCCACCCCCTCGGTGGTCTACGCGCTGAACACCTCGAACGGTTCGACCCGCTGGTCGTACACGCTCGACGCAGCAAGCAACAGCATCCCAGCCGTCGATAATCTCGGCCAGATCCACCTCTGCACCAAGACGGGCGATTACGTCGTGCTGAGCGCCGAAGGCGAACTCCGCTACAAGGAGCATCTGGCCGACTCGGTGGACGGCTCGCCGACGATCTCCGAATGGGGCTACTCCTACTTCCTCGGCAAGGACTCGGCGGCAGGTGCGCTCAAGGTTTACTCCGTAGCGCTGCCCGGCGTCACCTCGCCCGCAGCTTCGGCGTGGTCACAGTACGGACAGAACGCACGTCACAGCAACTACCAGAAATAACCGAATGTAGAATTCCGGAGGGGCGGCGGTCCGCAGGGCCGCCCCGCCTTCCGGGAAATATAAGGAACCTGAACATGAAAAAAACAATAATTCTCGCGATATTCGCGGCGCTCTGCACCCTGACAGCCGGATGCGCCGACGATTTCAAAACGGTACTCAACGACAAGTACTACGAGGACGACACGCCCTCCCGCGAACCCGACATCACCGAGCAGACGCTCACGCTCGGCAGCTACAACCTCTGGATTTCGGGCAAGGGCACGGGCGACTACCTATGGACCAACCGCCGCACGGTGCTGGCGCAGTCGATCGTCAAAAACAAATGGGACATCTTCGGCTTCCAAGAGGCCAACGGAACGATCCAGAACGAGCTGCCGACACTCGTCGGGCAGCAGGGCGGCAAATACGAATGGTGGTTCGTGGGCCGCGACTCGCAGGACGGCGTCAGCGGCGAAGCGCTGGGCATCGCCTACAACCCCGAACGTTTCGAGCTGACCGACAAGCACTTCTTCTGGATCTCGCCTACGCCCGACGAAATGAGCTACGGCTGGGACGAGCTGGGCTATCACCGCATCGCCGCCTGCGCCATGGTGACCGACAAACTGTATAACAAGCAGTTCTTCATGATGGTCACCCACGCCCCGCTGGGCGCCACGGCGCGCGCCGAGGGCGCCAAACTGCTGATCGAGCGCGAAAAGATGTACAACCCCGACGGCATCCCCTCGATTCTGGTCGGCGACATGAACGCCGCCATGGACGACGCCTCGTCGAAGACGCTCCGCACCCATTGGAACGACTCGTTCCTCACGGTGGAATCGGATTTCATCAGCGGTCCCGTCGGCACGTTCAACGGCCACAAAATCACAGCCGACCTCACGCAGGCCACGGCGCGCATCGACTACATCTACTCGCGCGGCGACGTGGAGCTAAAATCCTACAAGGTGGACAACACCGTTTACGGCAACATCTACCCTTCGGACCACTGCCCCCTGACGATTCAGTTCGACACCGACTACGAGAAACCCGCACCCGACGTGGTCGAGGGTTCCGGAACGGCCGCGGACCCGTGGCAGCTCAACTCCGTGAGCGACTGGAACACGGTCGCCGCGTCGATCAACCGGCAGGCCGAAGACGCCGTCTACACATCGTCGGCCTACTACCGCCTCACGGCCGATATCGACTTCGACAACAAGAACCTCACGCCGATCGGCTTTGCGGCCGACAACACGATCTATTTCGAGGGCGAATTCGACGGTGCGGGGCATAAGCTCCTCAACGTGAAGCTCGTCGCTCCGGGCAAATCCTGCGGCGTATTCGGCGCCAACAAGGGCACGATCCGCGATCTGGCCGTCGAAGGCGCGCTTTCGACCGAATTCGAGATCGCGGGCGGCATCGTCGGCATAAACGCCGGCGTCATCGACGGGGCGACCTTCAAGGGCGACATCACGGGCGGCGAAGGCGCCAAGACCATCGGCGGCATCGCAGGCCAGAACAAGGGTACGCTGGTCAACTGCGCCAACCTCGGCGGCACGATGAAGACCGACGCCCCGAAAGACCCCAACATGGGCGGCATCGTCGGACAGATCGCCAAAGGCGGCGACGGGCTGGGCCGCTATGTCATCAACTGCTACAGCCGGGTGGACAGACTCGAAGCGAAACACAACGACGTCGGCGGCATCGCCGGCATCGTCAGCGACGACAGCTTCGTCATCAACTGCTACTCGACCGTGGAAAAGATCACAGCCAACAGCTCCTACGCATCGGTGGTGGGTTACAGCAAGAAAGGCAACCTGCAGAACATCTACGGCAACTCGGCATGTCCGTCCAAGTCTGCGGCGAACTCCGCCGTCGGCAGCGACAAGGCGGCCGGAACGGTCTGGAAAAAGACGACCTTCGCCCTGCTCTCGCTCGACGAGATGAAGTCGGGCGCCGTCACCGTACCTTCGAGCGGCGAGTCGTGCGCAAACTTCGCCGCAGCGCTCAACGCCGGCGCGGCGCTCTTCAACGACACTCCGGCGGAAACGCTGCCGGGCAAGCCCGACGTCGTCCTGCGCAAGTGGACGGCATCGGAGAGCTATCCCGTACTGGAAAAATAACTCTTCAGGAGAACCGGAACTTTCCGGTTCTCCCTTTTTAAACCGAACGAAATGAAACGTTACCTATTCATCCTCTGCGCAACAGCCGGTCTGTACGCCTGCTCGCAGCCGGCGGCCGAAACGACGGACAAAGCCCGGTTCGTCCGCGCGGAACTCCACAACCCCTCCTCACGGTACGTCGTGGTGGTCTCGCACCGCGGAGACTGGCGCAACTGGCCCGAAAACTCCATCCCGGCGATCGAATCGGTGATCGGCATGGGGGTAGACATCATGGAGCTGGACCTCAAGCTCACCAAGGACAGCGTGCTGGTCCTGTGCCACGACAAGACGATCGACCGCACGACTAACGGCCGCGGCCGCGTCTGCGACATCACCTACGACTCGATCCGGCGTTGCGTGCTGAAAACCGGCCACGGCGTGAAGACCTCGCTCAAAATGCCGACCCTGCGCGAAGCGCTCGCCGTCTGCAAGGACCGCATCGCGGTGAATATCGACCAAGGCTATGAATATTACGACCTCGCGCTCGCCATCACCGAGGAGCTGGGCGTCACGGATCAGGTGCTCATCAAAGGCAAACGCCCGGTGGAGACCGTCTCTGCAAAATTCGCGGAATACGGACACAACATGATGTACATGCCGATCATCGACATCCTCAAGCCGCAGGGCAGGGAGCTTTTCGAGGAATATGCCTCGAAGGGCGTCGTCCCGCTGGCTTACGAAGTGTGCTGGGACGACTATACGCCCCAAGTCGAAGCCTGCATGCGGCAGGTCGTCGCAGGCGGTTCGAAACTGTGGGTCAATTCGCTCTGGGACTCGCTCTGCGGCGGTCTGAGCGACGACAAGGCCTTCACCGAATCGCCGGACGAGGTGTACGGCCGCCTGCTGGACATGGGCGCTTCGATCATCCAGACCGACCGGCCCGAACTGCTGATTCGCTACCTCGAAGCGCAGGGACGGCGCAAATAACCGAGCGACATGAACAAATTACTGATCTGCATGGCCGTCGCATGCGTGACGGCCGTCAACGCCGCGGCGCAGAGTTTCTCGGCCGCGACCTACAACATCCGCCAGCTCAACGCCAAGGACACGGCCGAGGGCAACGGCTGGGAGCGGCGTCTCCCGGTGATCTCGTCGCTGATCCGGTTCCACGACTTCGACATCTTCGGGGCGCAGGAGGTCTTCCACAGCCAGCTGCAGGGCATGCTCGCGGCGCTGCCCGGCTACGATTACGTCGGCGTCGGACGCGACGACGGGGCCGCGGGCGGCGAATACTCCGCGATCTTCTACAAGCGCAGCCGCTTCCGACTGCTCGATTCGGGCCATTTCTGGCTCTCCGAAGACCCCTCGAAGCCCGGCAAGGGCTGGGACGCCAAATACGTCCGCATCTGCACATGGGGCCGGTTCTATGACAGACAGAGCCGTCAGCGGTTCTGGTTCTTCACCACCCACACCGACCACCGCGGCGAACAGGCTCAGGCCGAGAGCTGCCGCCTGATACTGGCGAAGATCGAAGAGTTGTGCCGCGGCGAGCGGGTCATCCTCACGGGCGACTTCAACGTGGGCGAGACGAGCCGGAGCTATGCGATCCTGCGCGACTCCGGCATCCTGTCCGACACCTACGACACGGCCGAAATCCGCTATGCCGAAACGGGCACCGAAAACTGGTTCGACCCCGACATCAAGACCTTCCGCCGCATCGACTACCTCTTCGTAACGCCGGGCTTCCGGGTGCTCCGCTACGGAATCCTGACCGACACCTACCGTTCGGAAAACCCGGACGGCGGGGAGCGGAAATTCCGGGCCCGGACTCCGTCGGACCACTTCCCCGTGCAGGTCGAACTGGAATTCACGAAGCGGTAACATTCCGATTAACCTGATAACGCAACCAACCTGCTTATGTCAATACTCTCATTTTTCAGAAAAAGCGCACCGGCGCCGCGCCTGCCGAAGGACGACGACGCCATGATGCGTCTCTACAAAAAACTCCGCTGGCAGAGCTTCATCGCCGGCACCGTCGGCTACAGTCTCTATTACGTCTGCCGCACGAGTCTCAACGTGGTGAAAAAGCCCATCCTCGAAAGCGGGGCGCTGGACGCCACGCAGCTGGGCGTCATCGGTTCGGCGCTGCTGTTCGCCTACGCCATCGGCAAATTCATCAACGGATTTCTCTCCGACCACAGCAACATCAAACGCTTCATGGCCGCGGGTCTTGCGGTATCGGCGGTCGCCAACTTGCTGGTCGGTCTCCTCGGCTTCGCCAACGGAGGCGGCATCGTCGGCAACATGGTGCTGTTCGTCGCCTTCGCCGTCATGTGGGGCGTCAACGGCTGGAGCCAGTCGATGGGCGCGCCCCCGGCCATCATCGCCCTCTCGCGGTG
>OCHV01001305.1_pt1 | contig 16645 bp, 18 predicted proteins | sample 1538461 | NCBI WGS metagenome assembly OCHV01 (sample SAMN04571692, study PRJEB22368) | human gut metagenome | biome: human gut; material: stool | host: Homo sapiens | place: Luxembourg | collected 2012-08-03 | reverse complement strand
CAGGCCGGAGCCCAGCGGGAATGATTTTCTAAAAAACGCAGCCCGCCGCCGTCCGCTCACCAAGAAAAAGGAGGATTCCAATGTACCGGAACCATGAGCACTACCCCGACCCAACAGCTGGCCGGGCATTGGGCAGCCTCCGACGAAAGGAGAACCAATTGAACACCGGAAAACAGTTCGAGGCAGACTGGAAAAGCTCCATGCCGAAGGATGCTTGGTGCTATCGACTGAAAGACAGCGCGGCCACCTATTACGGCGGCAACGAGAACCTGAGCTTCTCCATTGATAACATCTGCGACTTCGACGTGTACCGCTACCCTATGCACCATTACTTCGAGCTCAAGACCATCGAAACGCCCAGCATCCCACTGGAAAAGATCCTGGGCCGATTCGACCGGGAGCGGCAGAAGTACCACAAGCTCAAACACATCACCGATATGGCCCACGCAGCATCCTTCAAGGGCCAGACTGCCCATGTGGTCATCAATTACCGGGGCAAGGTCAACCGCACCTTTGCCGTACCGGCCAGCGCTGTGCTGGAGTACATGCAGACCCAGACCCGAAAGAGCATTCCATGGCAGTGGGCCGCCCTGAACGGCATCGAGGTGGAGCAACACCTGCTGCGCGTTCACTGGCGGTATGACGTGGAAGGGCTACTGAGGGTACTGGAAGGAGGGAGTACAGAATGACCTATATCCAGAAATGTGAGTGGCTGAAGCTGTATCAGGTATCACTTCGCCGCCAGAAAATTCTTGTCCGGCGTATCCGCGAAGCGAAAGACCAGGCCGAAAGCGTCACCCAGGCACTCAGCCCTATTGTCAGTTCTGGATGTTCTGGCGATAAGACTGGCCGCGCCATTGAAATGATGGATGCCTACCAGCACCAGCTGTGCCATGAAATTCAGCGCAGTCAGGAGTTGTGTTACACCATCCGTAAGGTCATCGCAGAACTCGAAGACCCTCTTCTGGTAGACCTTTTGGAACTGTGCTACATTGATGGCCTGCATCGTGGACAGGCTGCTGACAGACTCCGCGTCAGTGACCGACATTTTCGTCGTCTACATCGGCAGGCTGTGGAGGCCCTGAACATTCCAATGAATGCCATTCCTCCGCAATTATGGCCGCGCATGTCCGCTTAACTGTGTTATAACGATACCATCGGCAAAGCCGAAAGGCAGACCGATGCCATGGCAGCTTCCAGAATGTGCCCGTCAGACATCACGTTCTGCGAGCTGCTTCTATTATGCCGCCTGAGCGCAATGTGGTGCGCGTTCACGAGTGTAGTCGTGGAAGGTTCGATTCCAAGGGTGGTTCCAATTCGCCGCCGACCCCGTAGGCGGCACAGCCTGACGCATGGGGCTACATACTCCCCACCGGAAGCTCATGTGGTGGGTGGCGGGATCTCCTTGCCCGCCCTCTGACCTCCCCACATACGCCGGAGGCACCGGAATCCATAGGCGGGTTTCAGGTATTTTCCCGCTGGATGTGCGTCAATTGCCCTGCATGGAAACATGAAGGGATTTTTTATGCTATTTTCTGCCGTCCTGAGGGGCGGCTTTTTTGTACCCTGACGACGAGAGAGGTGGTGAGGATGACCGACAAGCAGGCGCGATTCTGTGAAGAATATATGATCGACCTGAACGCGACCCAGGCGGCCATCCGTGCCGGATACTCCCCAAAGACGGCCAACGAGCAGGCGGCACGGCTGTTAGCGAATGTTAGTATCCAGAACCGCATTGCCCAGCTTCAGGCCGAGCAGAGCCGCCGCACCGGCGTGTCCGCTGACCGGGTGGTGCGAGAGCTGGCCAAGGTGGCGTTCGTCAACGCGGGCGACCTAATCGATGCTAGGACGGCTTCCCTGAAAAGCGATGCCGCACCGGACGATCTGGCTGCTGTGCAGTCGGTCAAGGTCAAGACCTTCGGAGAGGACGGTCTGGAGCAGGAGGTCAAGCTGGCCGACAAGCTGAAAGCCCTGGATCTGTTGGGGCGGCACCTGGGAATGTTCAACGGCGTGTCCGGCGATGCCTCTGATCAGCTGGCCGAGGCCCGCAAGATCCTGGGAGGAGTAGACAGTGTTATCGACTAAGCAGAAAGAATATCTTGCTTCCTGTTCACACCGGTGGAACCTGAAAGTTGGGGCTACCGGTTCCGGCAAGAGCTGGCTGGACTATGCCGTGGTCATTCCCCAGCGCCTTCTGGCTCTGCGGGGTGAGGGCGCAGCGGTAATGCTGGGCAACACACAGGGCACCATCAGCCGGAACGTTTTGGACCCCATGCGAGAAATCTGGGGCGAGGCCCTTGTGGGAACCATCAGCAGCGACAACACTGCCCGGCTGTTTGGCCGCCGGGTCCACATTCTGGGCGCGGACAGCAAAAAACACGTTGCCCGCATTCAGGGCATGACCATCGAGTACGGTTACGGCGATGAGATGACCACCTGGGATGAAGACGTGTTCCAGATGCTCAAGACCCGCCTGCGCTGTCCTCATTCCCACTTCGACGGCACAGCTAACCCGGACAGTCAGGAGCATTTTCTCAAAAAGTTCATCGATGACCCCGAGGTGGACATCTTCTGCCAGACCTCCACCATCGACGACAACCCCTTTCTCCCGCAGGAGTTCGTGGAGCACCTGAAGCACGAGCTGGCCGGGACTGTCTATTACGACCGCTTCATTTTGGGCAACTGGTGCAACGCGTCTGGTTTGATCTATCCCTTCTTTTCGCTCTGCCCGGATCCTTATCTCTTCCACGGCAGCGCGGCAGGTGTCGACGGGCAGTTTTACGTGTCCATCGACTACGGCACGCACAACCCCTGCAGCATGGGCCTGTGGGTTATACACGAGGGCAGGGCCTTGCGTATCCGGGAGAGTTATTTCGACAGCCGCAAACAGCGGGTGCAGCGCACCGACGAGGAGCACTACGCCGAGCTGGAACGGCTCACAAAAGGCTATTACATTCAGGCCGTGTGCGTAGACCCGTCTGCCGCATCTTTTATCGAGACCATCCGGCGGCACGGCAGGTATCAGGTCATCCCCGCAGACAACGATGTTCTGAACGGCATCCGTTGCGTGGCTTCCCTGATGCAGGCCGGACTTGTCCAGATCCATGAGAGCTGCACCGATTCCCGCCGGGAGTTCGGTGCCTACTCCTGGGATGACAAGGCCAAGGAGGACCGGGTGGTAAAGGAAAACGATCACGCCATGGATGATATCCGCTATTTCTGTTACACGATATTCGCCCCGCTCATCCGCTGGGCAGATTGGAGAGCCAAGTAATGTTTGACAAGCTGCTTTCGTGGCTGCGGGAGAAGGCCCGGCTTTGGTTTGGGGAGGACACTCCCATCAACGTCAGCGTGTCTGCCCCCATGGAGAGTGCCATCACCCTCTGGGCACAGATGTACGATACCGGCGGCCCATGGTGTCACGGCGGAAAAGACCCGCTGCACAGTCTGGGCTTGCCCCAGAGCATTGCCGCTGAACTGGCCCGGCTGACCACGCTGGAAATGGAATGTCTTGTTTCCGGCAGTGCCCGGGCAGACAGCATCAACGAGCTGCTCAAGCCCTTTATTGCCGACCTGCGCATTCCCGTGGAATACGGCTGTGCTCTGGGCGGAGTGCTGTTCCGGCCCTATCTCGCCCCTGAGGGCCACATCCAGATCGATGTGGTGCAGGGAGATTGCTTCTGCCCCACCCGCTTTGACAGCTCCGGACGTATGACCGGGGCTATTTTTTACGATCATCTGGTGCGGGGCGGACGTATCTACACCCGGCTGGAAAACCACGAGTTTTCCGGCGAAAAATACACCGTCACAGTCAAGGCGTTCCGTTCCATGACAAGCGCTGACATCGGCGTTGAAGTTCCTCTGACCGACGTTGTCGAGTGGGCTGCACTGGCCCCGCATACGGAGTTCACTGGCGTGGACAGGCCGCTGTGGGGCTATTTCAAGGCCCCCAAAGGCAACGTCGCTGACAGGCACTCTCCGCTGGGTGTCAGCGTGTACGCTCCGGCAGTGGACATTATCCGGGATGCAGATGAACAGTATGGTGCACTGCTCTGGGAGTACAACGGCGGCCAGCTGGCCCTTGATGTGGACCAGACCGCCCTGCGGCCCGGCCCTGATGGGGAATCCACAATGCCCCAGCGGGAACAGCGGCTCTACCGCAACTGGATCAATGGCAGCGTCTCCGGCGGTCGAAACCTTTACGAGGTGTTTGCCCCCACCCTGCGGGATGAGAGCTACCGCAAAGGGCTGGATTCCATGCTCAAGCGCATCGAATTTCAGTGCGGCCTTGCCTACGGTACCCTGTCTGACCCGCAGAACGTGGACAAGACCGCCGAGGAGATCCGCTCCAGCAAGCAGCGCAGCTATACCACCGTCAAAGACCTGCAACGTGCCCTCGGTACAGCCATCACAGACCTTGTCTATGCCGTGAACATCCTGCTGGATGCCGCATGGCGCAGCGGCATCCCGGTTCCTCTGCCGGGTGAGTGCACTGTGACATTCGACTTCGACGATTCCATTATCTCAGATCCCAAGGAGCGCAAACAGATGTTCTGGGGATACGTTACCGCCGGGAAGTTCCCGTTCTGGCGGTATCTGGTGGAGTTTGAGGGATACAGCGAGGACGAAGCCCGCAAGCTGGCGCAGGAAGCCGCTGACGAGAACCGGCAGCCTGAGCTGAGCTTCGGCGGTGGCGGCTGATGCTGGCCCCGGACTATCTCGACTACGCACCCGACCGGCTGGTGCTGCTCTGGCAGCAGGTCGAGGACGATATCCTGCGGGACGTGGCCCGGCGCATCTCCAAAATGGAGAGCCTGACCCCCACGGCCAACTGGCAGCTTTGGCGGTATGAACAGACCGAAGCCCTCCGGCAGGACGTGGTAAAGAAGCTGGCCCGCTACACCGGCAAAAGCGAAGCCGAGATCCGGCGGCTCATGCAGGAAGCGGCCACCCGGGCCATGGAAGCCGAGGACGAGATCTATTATCACTACGGCAAGGAGCCCACGCCTTTTGCCGACAATGCCACCCTGCAGGCCCTGCTCAACGCTGGCTACCAGCAGACGGCGGGAACCTTCCACAATCTGACTGCCACCACGGCCAACACCGTCAGCGGCCAGTTTGAAGCCGCCCTCGACCGCGCCCATCTCAAGGTGAGCAGCGGTGCGTTCGACTACAAGAGCGCCGTCAAGAGCGCGGTGGACAGTCTGGCCGACACCATGAAGTACGTCACCTACCCCACCGGCCACACCGACATGCTGGAAGTTGCCGCCCGCCGGGCGGTGCTGACCGGTGTGAATCAGACCGGTGCAAAGCTGCAGGTGGCCCGGGCCGATGAGATGGGGGGCGAGTTCTTCGAAACCACGGCCCACGGCGGGGCCCGCCCTTCCCACGCTGAGTGGCAGGGCAGGCAGTTCCACCGGGGCGGCGCTGTGGACTACATGGGCAAGCATTACCCGGACTTCGAGGCCGCCACCGGCTACGGCACCGGCGCAGGACTTTGCGGCTGGAACTGCCGTCATACCTTCTTTGCCATCTTCCCTGAGCTGGGTGCACCGCCTGCATGGACGCAGGAGAGCTTGGAAGCCCTCAACGCCCGGGACATCGAGTACAACGGCGGCAGATACACCCGGTACGAGATCAGTCAGATGCAGCGGGCCCGGGAACGCACCGTGCGCAAGTACAAACGCCGGTATCTGGCAGAGGATGCCGCCGGGGCCGACAGTGCCCGCACCAGCGTGGCAGGCTTTGGCAGGAGCGAGGCGGGCAAGGCCAGTTATACAGCCCGAAAGCAGGAACGTTTTGATTCTGCAAATGTGGAATTGCAACAGATGCGTGAAGCTGGTACAATAAAGGCGAAAGGCAAGTTGATTGAATCGCCGCCTGCACCCAATGAAATCAACTTTGCGAGCGAACACGTTCTGCAGCGCTGGGCAGAACGTGGCATGGGGCCGATGGATGCCGAACGCATTATCCGCTCTTCCAAAGTCGCAATGTCCCAGCGTAACGGAACACAGACCTGTTACTATTCCGAGTATGGTTTTGTTGCCATTGGGCAGAATGGCAATGTTTCCAGTATCGGGGCGCTGGATGAGGGCGGTCAAAAATTGATGGAGGTGGTTAAGAAGCATGGTATTCCGCACTAACGATACAGCAAAGCCGGAAGAATGGTTTTGCCCTATCTATAACCGCAAAATCGACTGCGGTTTGTGCTTTGAGGTCTCCAATATTGGCGATGATACTCTTTGCCTGAAGGGTGACGATAAGCCACCTTGCAATTGGGCAGAAGCCCATAAAACCTGCCTTAATTGTCCCCGTTATGCCGACTGGGACTGACCAAACCTAATACCGCAAGCGTCTTTGCCCAGCCGGGCAGGGGCGCTTTTTTCGTGCCGTCTTAGCTCATTCTGGAAGAGCGCCGGTCTCCAAAACCGGAAGCGGGAGGTTCGATGCCTCCAGACGGTGCCATCGCAGAGGGCAGTGCGTACCCTGCCCACAACCGAACACGGACGGAGAACCGTGTCACCAAACCGTGGTTTCACCAACAGAAAGGAGTTTTTCCACCATGAAGCGTGAAGACGTGAAGAACAAGATCCCCGGCATTACCGAGGAGCAGCTGAACTGGATCATGGCCGAGAACGGCAACGATGTCAACCGGGAAAAGACTGCCGCCGAGCAGTACAAGACCCAGCTGGAAAACACCCAGGCTCAGCTCAAGACCGCCCAGGACGGCCTTGCCGCCTTTGACGGCAAGAAGAAGCCCGAGGAGTACGAGGCCGAACTGGCAAAGCTCAAGGGCGATATGCAGGCTCAGGCTGAGGGCTTTGCCTTTGACAATGCCCTGAACACCGCCATTCTGGGAGCCAAGGGCCGCAGCGTCAAGGCGGTCCGGGCACTGCTGGATCTGGATGCCCTCAAGGGCTCCAAGGACCGTTCCACCGATATCTCCAAGGCTCTGGAAGAAGCCGCCAAGGCGAACCCCTGGGCCTTTGGCGAGGCGGAAGAGGGCGGCGCTGGTTCCGTTCACGTTTCCAGCGGCAAAGAGCACGGCACCCCGCCCGCCGGGGACGTTGATCCCGTGACCGCTGCCTTCAAGGCGATGAACCCCGATATCAACATCGAATGAGAGAAAGGATATTCTTATGGCACATGAAGCACAGGTCCGCTATTCCAATCTGGTCGACCTCAAGCTGCGCAAGACGCTGGTAAAGAAAGTCGGCGTGATCTGCAACAACCGCTACGAGGGCAGCCCCAAGGCAGGTTCCGTCAAGGTTCCCGTCCGCGACACCGAGGTGGTGGTGAATGACTACGACAAGGCCAAGGGTGCAAAGCAGACCAGCGGTGACACCACCTACCTCACCGTCAACATCGACCACGACAAGGCCGTGAATGAGATCATCGATGGTTTCGATGCAGAGAGCGTTCCCGGCAATCTGGTGGCTGACCGCCTGGACAGCGCCGGTTACTCTCTGGGCCTGCAGATGGATTCTGACGGCTCCGTAGAGCTGACCACCGCAGGCACTGCCTTCGGCAATACCACCGCTCTGACCGAAAAGACCATCTACGCCAACATCGTGGATGCACGCACTCAGCAGTCCTCCATCGGCGTGCCCACTGCAGGCCGCTGGCTGCTGGTCTCCCCGGACACCTACGGCCTGCTCCTGAAGAGCCCCGAGTTCATCAAGGCTTCCGACCTGGGCGACGCGGTCGTCCAGACCGGCGCTGTGGGCAAGATCGCAGGCTACACCGTGTTCGAGGATTCCACCCTGGGCGAGAACGTGGAGTATGTGGCCGGTCATCCCAACTGGTTCGCCGTCATTGATGAGTGGGCCGTTCCCGTCCATCTGCAGGATCTCTCCGGCTCTGGCGATTTCATCGGCGCATCTGCCGTGCAGGGCCGCAAGGTCTACGCCTACAAGGTCACCAAGGGCCAGACCATTCTTGTTAAGAAGAAGGTCGCAGCATAAGGAGGCTCCCATGCTTTACTGCACCTACGAACAGTACCAGACAGCGGGCGGTGCGCTGGACGAGGCTGCCTTTGACACGTTGTGCGCCCGGGCTTCCCGGCTCATCGACCGGCACACCTTTGGCCGGGCAGAGCCCCACGCCAGGGCCTGTGCCGGGTGCGCCGCCCTGCTGGCCGATGCCTGCGTCCAGATCATCGATGCCATGAGCGCCGCACAGAGCGCCTGTGCCGTGCCCGGGGCTTCCAGCGTGTCCAACGATGGCTACTCTGTCACCTTCGCCAGCGGGGCGCTTTCCGAGCGGCTTGCAGCGGAAGCGCAGAGCATCCTCTCCAACGCGCTGGGTAATGACCCCCACGGTCTGCTGTATCGGGGGTGTTTCTGATGCAGTGCAGCGTTACCGTTGTGAACCTCATCCACGACACCGCCACCGAGATTGACCGGCCTGTCTGCCATGTCATCCCCGGGTGCAGCTGGCGGGAGAAGCTGGACACCTCCGGCGGCGACCCCCAGCGGACGGTGCACATCCGGCTGCCCCCTGCGGCGGGCTACCTGCCCTATTTCCAGTGGGCAAAGCTCCCGCCCGGGGAAAAGGCGGCACACTGGACGCTCAAGCGGGGCGGCAAGCTCATCTGCGGCGCTGTCCGCAGCCTGACTGAGGCCGAGTATGCCGCCCTCGAGAAAACGCACATCTGCTGCACGGTGGCGGCGGTCTCCGACAACCGGGAACCGCTGCTGCCGCATTTTCATGTAGAGGGGAGCTGAGGAAATGAGTGCACCCGTTATTGACCTGAAGCTCAGGTTCCGGCCCGGCTTTCAGGCCGAGATGGACAAGGGCTTCCAGAAGGTTCAGTATGCGTTCTCCCAGCAAGTGGCCAAAGCTGTGGACCCTTATGTGCCCTTCGATACCGGCACGCTGAAGAACAGCGTCAACCAGGCATCCGACTTCAAAGGCGGCAAGCTGGTCTATAACACCCCGTATGCCCGGCGGCAGTATTACCTGCACACGCAGGGGCAGGGTCTGCATGGGGAGAACCACCTGCGCGGCTCCTACTGGGGCCAGCGGGCCATTGCTGACCACAAAGACGAACTGGTTCAGTTCGCCAAAAACGCCGCTCAAAAAGAGCTGGGAGGTGGAACGTAATGCCCAAAGCGTCCATTACGGCCCTGCGGGACTGGCTCAAGACCTGTCCACTCATCGCCGAGGAGCAGGATGCCACCGGTGCGGCCTTCCGCATTGCCGGGCTGGAAGAGGAAGCCACCGCTTTTTCCATTGAGGACAGCCCCACCGACCCCATTGTGGAGAGTTACATCTCCGGGCGGGATCTGGCGAAGAACTACCTCTTCCTGTCCCGAAGGGAGTTCGGGGAGACCGATGTGCTCACCATTGAGAACAGCGGCTTCTTTGAACAGCTGGCCGACTGGGTAATGGAACAAAATGACTGCGGCATCCTGCCTGATCTGAGCAAATGCGGGCACGGCAAGGAAGCCCAGAGCATTGAAGTCACCTCCACCGGCTACATCGTCACCGACGGCTCCGGAAGCTGCAAAATGCAGATGCAGCTCCGGCTTGTCTACTATCAACCCAAACTTTGAAAGGAGACCATCCTATGACTGTTTCCGAAACCCTGACCGCGCTCAAGACCAAGAAGGGCATCGTGCCCAGCGCGGACTACACCGGCACCGAAAAGGCCGATGATTTCATCTTTGCGATCCAGACCGATGCCTCCACCCAGACCAAGGAGAGCGACTGGATTGTGTTTGCAGAGCGTGTCAAGGAGCACTCTGGTGCACTGAACGCTTCCACCGAGGACGTGGTCTATATCCGCGCAGGCACTGTCACCGAGAAGGGCGAGACCCAGCGCACCTTCTCCCTGAACGGCAACCGCTGCGTGGGCGACCCCGCGCAGGATTTCCTGCTCTCCCACAAGGTCAAGTTCGGCTCCGGCACTGATGTGGTGTTCCCCTATATCTACTTCAGCGCAAAGACCGGCAAGGGCGAGAAGGGCGCAGCTGCCTTTATTGTCACTGCCGATGCAAGCGGCTCCGCCAGCAACTCCGCAGGTTTTGCCTGCGACGTGAAGGGTGTTGGCGTTCCGGCTGAGTTCAACTATCTGACCCTGACTCAGGCCGACACGCAGTCCACCAGGGCTGCCAAGGTCTGATAACAACACCACACAGCCCTCGTTCCCCGGTGAACGGGGGCCCTTTTTGTAACAGGAGGACTTCTATGATCATCAACGGCATTGAATTTGATTTTTCCACCCTGAACGCCAACGACGTGGATCGGATGCTGGCTGCGCAGACCCGGCAGCAGGAACGTGCTCGGACGGAGGGCAGCCGCTACACTCCCGAGAATGATTACCCTGCCTGGCTGCGCTTCCAGTGCCGCATCTTTATGGACTATCTGGATGAAGTTCTGGGCGAGGGTGCTTCTGAGAAACTGGGGCTGGACGGCAGCAACTTCAACGCCTGCCTGACGGTCAGCAAGGCCTTTGCCGAGGCCATGGCCGCAGAAAAGGCCAGTGTCAGCGCGCTGATCCACCCCACCGAGGAGCGGGCACAGGTTTCGGCAGCACAGGCCATCCCTGCCCCCATGAACCGTGAGCAGCGCCGGGCCGCAGTCAAGGCACATCCCGCCGTGGTGGATTTCCGGGCACAGGAAGCGGCAAAGGCCGCCCGCCGTGCCCAGCTGAAGGCAGAGCTTGAGGCACTGGACAATGCATGACCTGCTGACGGACACCCTGCCCACCGAGTGGGAGGGCCGCGCCATTAACTGGGACTTCCGGCCCATGATCTGGCTGCTGATCCGCACCCGCCGCGCCAAGACTGACGAGGACAGCGCCCGGATGATTTGTGAAGCCGTTCAGCGGTTCTTTGTAGAGCCGGTGCCCGGAGTGCAGTACCAGGAAGCCTTTGAATCTCTGGTGCGCTTCTGCCAGGGCGGCGGCCCCGAGGACGAGGAGCGCACCGGGACTGGCAGCAGCAGCGACCCACAGGACGAGCCTGTGCTGGACTACCGGTGCGATGCCGACTACATCGTGGGGGCCTTTCAGCAGGCCTACGGCATCGACCTGACCGCTGACAAGGTGCACTGGTGGCGCTTCAAAGCACTGCTTCATGCCCTGCCGCCGGAAACGCCGCTGGGCAAGATCGTGGAGATCCGGGGCAAGGACACCTCCAGTATGGACAGGGCCGATCGGGACTACTACGAGACCCTGAAAGAGCGCTTTGCCCTGCCGGGTGGGCTGAAGGGGGTGAAGCGGAACGAAACCCTGCAAGAGCACGAGGACGCTTTCCTCGACCGCTTCGGCTGATTCCCGCGCCCCGGTGCCCTGCCCCTTCTGCGGCAGAGCGCTGCCAGTGTGGGCGGCTCCCGAGGCCTACGCCCACGGCCTGTGGGTAAAATGCAAAAACCCCGCATGTAAGCGGGAGGTAGAAATCAAGTTATAGCAGCCTGTGCCCCTGTGCCCGCGCTCCGAATGAGAGGTGGACACAGTGGCATTTGATTTTAGCGTTACCGGCAACACCAAGTTGGACACCAGCGGCTTCACGCAGGGTGTCAGCAGCATGACCGTCGCCGCCGGAACGCTGATCGCAGACCTGGTAAAGACGGCTAGCAGCCAGCTGACGAATCTCGCCCAGAGCGCGATCCGGAACGGCTCCGTCTACGAGACATCGCTTGCCAAAGTCGGGACCATCGCCGATCTTGGCAAGCTTTCGATCCAGAAGCTGGGCAGTCAGATCACGGACACGTCCAACACCATGGGCATTGCGGCCACGGATATTGCCGAGGCTACCTACCAGGCCATCAGCGCCGGGCAGGACACGGCCAACGCTGTGGAATTTGCAGGCCAGGCAGCGAAACTAGCAACCGCCGGTTTTACCTCCACGACCTCCGCCGTGGATATCCTGACCACTGCCCTGAACGCCTACGGCTTGAGCGCCGACCAGGCGACCCACGTTTCGGATGTGCTGCTGACCACGCAGAACCTTGGCAAGACCAGCGTAGACGAACTTTCGTCCAGCATGGGCCGTGTCATCCCGCTGGCTGCTGCTTACAACGTCAGCGTAGAAAACCTGTCCAGCGGTCTGGCCGTGATGACCGCCAACGGTATCGCCACTGCCGAGGCGACCACCTACACCAAATCCATGCTGAACGAGCTGGGCGACACCGGGTCCAGCGTCGGCAAGATTTTACAGCAGCAGACCGGCAAGAGCTTTGCCCAGCTGAGTGCTGACGGCAAGAGCCTGGGCGATGTGCTGCAAGTGCTGTATGACAGCGTTGGCGATGATGGCACCGCCTTTGCCGGTCTGTGGTCCAGCGTGGAAGCTGGCACGGGTGCCCTTTCCCTGGTGTCCGGCGGCGCGGATAAATTCAACGGCGTGCTGGGCCAGATGGTGGACAGTGCCGGAGCGACCGACACCGCCTACCAGACCATGACAGACACCTTCCAGCACAGCATGGACAGCCTGCAGACCACGGCAGAGAACCTGAGTATTGACCTGTTCGAGGCCATGGAGCCGGGCCTGAAGGAAGCCGCCAACTGGGGCACTGACTGCCTGAATACCCTGACGAGTGCTCTGAATGAGGGCGGCCCGGCGGCCATGCTGGACGCAGCCAGCGGCATTCTGGAAAATCTGACCGCAGGTGTTGTTCAGAAGATTCCCGGGCTGGCATCGGCAGCAACTCAGGTCATCACCAAGCTGGTGCAGTATCTGGCTGACCATCAGGACGAGATCTTCAATGCCGGCATCCAGCTGCTGGGACAGCTCATCATCGGCATCACCGACAACCTGCCCCAGCTGATCACAGCAGCAGCGGAATTGATTGCAAAGTTCTCTGCCGCGCTGATTTCCCATCTGCCCGACCTTCTGAACTGCGGTGCGGCTCTTCTGACCACACTGGTGGACGGCATTCTCCGCAGCATTGAGAATCTGGGCGAAGCCGCCCTTGCCTGCATCGCCAAGCTGACCGGCGTGTGGGACGGCAGTATGGATGAGTGGGGCCACATCGGCGAGAACATCGTCACCGGCCTGCTGAACGGCATCACCGGGATGTGGGACACGCTGGTGTCCACAGTCAGGGGCAAAGTCAACGGCATGGTGAGCACCGTCAAGAATGTGCTGGGCATCCACTCGCCCTCGAAGGTGTTCACTGAGATCGGCGAGAATGTCACGCAGGGCCTTGTCAACGGCATCAACACCGGGGCTCCGGCAGCACAGGAAGCCATCCAGAACATTGCACAGACCCTCAACGACTACGGCCCGGATTTTGCCACCGTAGGGGCCACCATCACAGAGCAGTTCCGCACCAAGCTCACCGAGGGCTGGGCGCAGATCCAGTCTGATATCCAGACGGCTGCACTGGGGGCCATCGAGACGCTGGCAACGGCCCTCAAGGATGGCGACCTCGAGAGCCTGGGCCTGTGGGCGGCTTCCTACTTCTGGCAGGCCTGCACCAAGGAGCAGCAGAGCCAGATTCAGGCCGTAGCCATGGGGGCTCTGAACCAGCTGGGCAGCGCTTTGAGCGGCGTGTTCGGGAACCTGAGCCAGCTAGCCATGGGGCTGGTGGCGCAGTTCGTGCCCGCCGCAGCCAGCGCAACCACAAGCCAGATTGCCCTGAACACCGCCATGGACGCAAACCCCATCCTCTTTGTCATCTCCCTCATCGGGATGCTGGTGGGTGCGCTGCTGAACTTCAGCGGCAAAAACAAAGAGGTCGCCAACGGCTTCCAGAGCATCTGGGCGGGCGTTGAGGACTTTATGAGCTACATCTTCGAGGGCCTGATGCGCATCGTGGCGGCGGGCATCGAGGGCTTTATCATCCTCATCAACGGCCTCATCGGCGCGTATAACAGTGTCGCGTGGCTCTATGGCGGCACCATAGACTACATCAGCAACCCGGCCTGGGACTACGCCAACCAAATTGCTGCCGACCGCAAGGCCCGGCAGGCCGAGCGAAAAAAGCAGCAGGAAGCTGCCAACAACCCCAGCAGCTCCGGCACTTCCACCAACTCCCAGAAGGTCATTGAGAGCATGACCGACACCAGCAAGACCACCAATGCAGACGGCAGCACCGTGACCACCAAAGTGCTCACCGAAAAGCTGCAGGACGAGACCGGCAAGATCACCCAGCGGGTGACCAAGACCGTCACCGAGGCAGGTACCAAGCTGGTGGACGGCGTGGAGCGCTCCTACAAGACCGTGACCACCTATGTGGACGGCATCCAGACCAAGGTAGAACGCAGTCTGGATGACCTCGCCAAAACCACCACAGGCACAAAACCTGGCTCCGCCACGCCGACGGCCCCCACCCCGGACAAAGACCTGACCGACGCTGTGGAGGCCAACACCGCCGCCATCCTCGCGGCAAACGAGAAGCTGGCCGAGATGGTGCGTCAGGCGGACAGCCTTGTGCTGTCGGACAACATGGCCGTCACCCGCAGCGTGGCCGCTTCCGGCACGGCGCAGGTGGCCGCAGCCGCCAACAACTACCACCGGGAGGGTGACACCAACATCACCCAAAATATCTACTCTAAGGCCCAGACGGCGGCAGACCTCCAGCGGGAAGCACGCTGGGAAGCCGACCGGGCCAAGGCCCAGAAACGATGAAAGGAGGGCTCTGAATGCCATTTCGCAAAGACCATTTGCAGCTGGTCACGGATGCCGGGGCCACTCTCGACATCGGGTGGGACTACGGCACGCCTTACTCCCTCGACCCCATCAACGGCGTGGATGTAAATCTGCAAAAGGCGCAGGGAGTGAACCAGATCGGCGAAACGGTGGAGCGCCAGAGCGTGGCCGGGGTGAGCCGTGAACTCATCATCCACTGCCACAGCTCCCACGGCGATGCGGATGCGGAATTATTGCTGGAAAAGCTGCCCTACTTCACCAGCGGCACAATGTATTTCGAGGATAGATTCTTCTGCCGTTTTGTGCTTTCCAAGACCCCCTACACAAAGAGTATCCACCCCTACCCGGTGTTGGCCTTCATGCTCTTCTGCCCGAAACCCTTCTGGTACAACTTGCAGGCTCAGAGCTTCTGCATCAACGGCTTTGTGCCCAGCTTCAGGCTACCCATCAATTACTCCAAGCCCCATCGGTTCGGCGTGCGCACCTCCATCGGCTGGCTGAATGCCTATAACCCCGGGGCGCTGGCGGTGCCCTTCACGGCCACCCTCAAGAGCGACGGTGCGGTGGTCAACCCGTGCGTGCTGAACATTGCCACCGGCCAGAGCATCCGCATCCTGACCACCCTGACCCCCGGGCAGGTCATCGAGATCTATCGCACCACCACCGACAAGCTGGCAGTCAAGCGGACAGAGGACGGCACGGAAGAGAATATCTTTTCTTTGCTGGATGAAGATTCTGACCTGCTGGAGCTGGCCCCCGGGGACAATCTGCTCAAGGCCACCGCCGACAGCGGCGAGACCAGCCTGCAGGTGACGGTGCGCTTCTATCCCATGGTGAGCGGTATTCTGCCGGAGGTGATCTCGTGACACTGGACGTTTTGGATGAACTGACCCTTGCCCGGCTGGGCCGTATTGAGGTGTGGGTGAGCCTTTACTGGGACGAGCCCTACAACACCGCGGGCGAGTTCACGCTGGAAGTCAGACCCACCGAGGAGAACCTGTCCCTGCTCCGGGAGGGCCGCTGGCTGCGCCGCAGTGACAGCGATGTGCCCATGCGCATCTGCCACCGGAGCAACGAGAACACCGACAGCAACTTAGTGGTCACCGGCTTCCCGGGGACGTGGACCCTCACCAAGCGGGCCTGTACCAGCATCGTGAAGAACGAGAACGCCGAAGCCGCCATGCGCAGACTGGTCAGCGCAATGCAGCCATGGCCCAAGCTGGAGCTGGGTGCTGCTGTGGGCTTTGACACCACCTACACTGCACAGACCTCCGGCGGCAGCATCATGGACTACCTGATGACCATCGGCGCGGCTTGTGATCTGGGCTTCCGGGTGCGGCTGGCAGGCAAGAACGCAGACAAGAAGCTGCTGTTCGAGGTCTACCGGCCCACCGCTGATCCAAACAACAGGTTCAGCACAAAGTGGGGCAATCTGCAGCAGGCCGCGTGGGCCTTTGGCGACAGCGACTACGCCAACGTTGCTGTGGTGCAGGGCGCTGGCGAGGGCGAGAACCGGGCCACCGTGACCGTGGGCCTGACCGATGCCACCGGTGCCGACCGGCGGGAGCTGTATGTGGATGCCCGGGACGTGCAGCCGGACGAGGAAAAGGGCGAGACCAGCAAGAGCCAGGCCTACCTCGAGCGGCTCATGGCCCGAGGCACGAATAAACTGCTGGAGCAGCTCCGTACCGGCTCCATTGAGCTGACCATCGATGCCGAGGGGCTCTCCCCTGGTGACGTGGCCTTTTGTACCATCCCGGAGCTGGGCTACAAGGCCACCGTCCGGGTGGCCGATGTCATCACCCAAAGCCAGAGCGACAGCACCACCCGCACCGTGCGGCTGGGTACGCCGGTCTGGCGCAAGTTGTAAGGAGATGATCTTTTGAGCAAAATCGTTTTATACCCTGCAAACGGGTTCGACTTCGATGCTGCAGATGTGGCGGCCTATCTTGCGGGCCTCACCAGCGGCGTGTTCAGCGGAGATGAGGACTTCCCGGTGACAGCCGCAGGCGGGCTGAAGGTCACCGTGGGGGCGGGCCGTGGCTGGG
>OCHV01001303.1_pt1 | contig 16662 bp, 9 predicted proteins | sample 1538461 | NCBI WGS metagenome assembly OCHV01 (sample SAMN04571692, study PRJEB22368) | human gut metagenome | biome: human gut; material: stool | host: Homo sapiens | place: Luxembourg | collected 2012-08-03 | reverse complement strand
ATCCCACACATACGGAGAACATTCGGATGAACCATACCACAGCCAAGGATTTCGATCCAGCCGGAACCTTTACAGAAACGGCAGCCTTTTCCGCCGCATTTGAAACAGGAAACATCAACCTCAGCGCTCGGCTCTGTGAACGGGAAATGATGCGGACGGAATTTGGTCTTTGTCTCCGGTCCGAACAGCTCTTTTGCAAACTCCTGAAGGGTTCCCTTAAGATCTGCAAACGTAACATTCTTATCAATAACAAGGCCCTCGATCTGATGGAAGGAAGGTGAATGTGTTGCATCTACTTCGTCAGAACGGAATACACGGCCAGGTGCGATCATACGGATCGGAAGCTTACCTTTTTCCATCTCACGTGCCTGCACCGGTGATGTCTGGGAACGGAGCAGAATGGAATCATTGATAAAGAATGTATCCTGCTCATCTCTTGCCGGATGATCCTCCGGAATATTCAGCTTTGTAAAGTTGTAGTCCGCATACTCAACCTCCGGACCTTCCACAACCTCATAGCCCATTCCGATGAAAATACGCTCAACCTCTTCCAGAGCAATAGTATTCGGATGGCGATGACCGATCTTCGCTTTCTTTGCAGGAAGTGTTACATCGATCACTTCTGCCTTCATTTTTTCCTCACGGACCTTCTCCTCGAAATCCTTTTTGGAGGCTTCCAGAAGTTCTTCGATCTTAGCTCTTGTCTCATTGACAAGCTGTCCAACCTTCGGACGCTCTTCCGGAGCAACATCCTTCATACCTTTTAAGATTGCAGTAAGCTCACCTTTTTTTCCAAGATATGCAACACGCACATCATTCAGCTTATCCAGGCCCTCGGATTCCTCGATCCGTTTTCTGGCATTTTCAGCCAGTTCCTGAAGTCTTTCTTTCATATCCATGGTCTATTTCTCCTTTAATTAAAATGATCAAATGATCCGCCGCCCACCCCGAAGTTCCAGATATGGGCAATAAAAAAACCGTCCCTTATAAAAGGGACGGAATATCCGCGGTACCACCCAGTTTCCCATGAAAAGATCACGGGCACCTCTTATCTGCTTAACGCGCAGCTTACGTCATCTCCTACTGTTACTTCAGAGAGGAAGCTCCGGTGGGAAATTCAAGAACCATCTGAACCCGGGGAAGCTTACAGCCGGTGACTTCCCTTCTCTGTGAGAAAATGATCCTCTATAAACACCTTCACAGCTTTTCTGTCTTTTAATACTATGCCACAAGGTCTGCCTTCTGTCAAGCGCAAAGTCAGGATTCTTTGGAACTGTTTTTTTCATTTTCTTTCTTGGAAAGAAGTGTTTTTACAGATCTCTGGGCCTTTCGGAATTCATTTTCGAAGTAGGCATTGATCTCCGCCCCGTAAAGAAGCAGGTTCATACACACATACAGCCACAGCATTACCATGATCAGCGCAGTCAGACTTCCGTACATATTTCCAAAATTCGGAAAAAATTCAAAATACAGGGAAAATCCATAGGAAAATATCATCCATGCCACTGCGATCATAAATGCACCCGGAAGCTGGCTTTTAAAGGTTGCCTTTCGGTTTGGAAGCACTTTATAAAGGACCAGAAACACTGCAAACAGCACGGCAAATACAAGCAATGTCCTGGCCCCTATAACCTTGGCCAGCAGCCTCCCGAGAATCGGAATGGTTCTCTGTGCAGCTACTTGGATTCGATTACCAAGAACCAGGACCAGAAGAGTGACAATGATCGCCAGCACAAACAACAGCATATAAAAAACCGAATAGATTCGGGTCATCAGCCAGTTTCGGGTTTCCTTTACATGATAAATGGTATTTAAGCCATTGGTGATCGCCTGCATTCCCTTTCCGGACGCCCAGAGCGCCATCAGCGCAGACAACGGCACGATGGCTGTACTTCTTTTGTATACTTCTACCACAATGCTCAGCACAAAGGTCTGCAGATTTCCGGGCACAAACCCGATGATGGCATCCCTGACAACATTATAGCTTAACGGTGTATAACGGATCAGCGTTGTAAGAAACAGTATAAACGGAATAAAAGACATGATCAGAAAATACGCTGCCTGGGCCGCATATGCACTGACATGATCTCCGTTTGCCCTGCGCACAAATCCCAGCATGAGCTGGATTATATTTTTCTTTTCCTCGTCCATGCTGACCTCCCTCAGGTTTCTTTTTTCACCAGGAAAAACGTTCAAATCCGATCTTATCCTGGATTTCCGGAAAAAGCTTTACTTCCGGCTGCAGGCTCTTATGTTCACCTATCATCTTTTCCATCCATACCATATTATACCAACGGTTAAACTTATAGCCGCATCTGTGGAACTCTCCCACACGCTTATAGCCGAAATGCTTATGAAAATCCACACTGGCACTGGTCAGGTATTCATCATCTTTTGGTGCAACTGCAATGCAGGCGTTCAGGTTCAGAATTCCCATCTCTGCAAGAAGACTCTCCAAGGCTCGATAGAGTCTGCCTCCTGCACCGCTGCCCCGCCGGTCATGTCTCACATAAACAGACATCTCAGCACACCAGCCATAAGCAGCCCTCGGGTGAAACGCCGAACCATAGGCATATCCCAGGATCTCTCCCTTCTCTTCTGCCACAATATACGGATATTTCACCTTTATATCATGGATTCGCTGCGTAAACTCTTCTATGGAAGGTGTTTCGTATTCAAATGTGATCGCAGTTTTTTCTACGTAGTAGGAATAAATCTCTAAAAGTGTTGCTGCATCCTTCTCTTCTGCCACACGTATCTGCATTGCCTTCTCGCACCTCTTTTATTTCTGTTTGTCTGTTATTTCACAAAGAAACGGTAAACCGTTTCAGAGCTGTACTCTTCACCGGGAAGCAGGATCGGAGAATGGAAATCCTCTACATTGACTGCATTTGGCTCCACCTGTGTCTCCAGGCAGAATCCATAACGTTCATGATAAACATGACCGTTCTTTCCCTTCTCATCCTTAACAAAATTGCCTGCATAGAACTGCACACATGGGCAGTCGGAGGAAACCTCCATACCGATACCGGATTCCTTACAGTATGCAGTAGCGATCGAACGGACATTGCCCTTTGCATAATTATCGGTTACATAGTTATGGTCATAACCGCCTGTGAACTTCAGCTGTTCAAAATCCGCCTCAATGTCTCTGCCGATCGGTTTAGAAACATTGAAATCCATCGGCGTTCCCGCCACCGGTGCATATTCACCGGTAGGAATGGACTGGCTGTCCTTTACCGGAGTAAAATACTTCGCATGAATACATACTTCCTGATCAAGCACATCTCCGCTGCCTTCTCCGTTCAGATTAAAATAAGAATGGTTGGTCATATTGGCAACGGTAGCTGCATCAGAGCGTCCTCTGTAAAAAATCTTCAGTTCGTTTTCCTCTGTGAATTCATATTTCACAACAATGGAAAATTCTCCCGGAAATCCGTTCTCTCCATCCGGACTGATGCGGAAGAAATCCACGCTGTTCTTCTCCTGGGAAATTTCTTTTACCGCCCAGAGTTTTTTCTCGAAGCCATCAGGACCACTGTGCAGATTGTTATGATTCTCATTCTCTGCAAGAACCACTTCTTTATCATCAATAAAAAATCTGGAATTCTCGATACGGTTTCCACTTCTTCCAATGATCGCACCGAAAAAGCATCCATTAATCTCATATCCCCGGATATCGTCATATCCAAGGACCACATCCTTCAGATCTCCCTTCTTATCCGGAACACATATCTTCACCAGGATCGCACCATACTGAAGCACTTCAGCATAGGCACCTTTTTTATTCTCAAGATGATAGATTTTTACTTCTTCCCCTGTAGGAAGTGTCCCAAATTTCCTTTCAGAAACACTCATGCTGTAATTCCTCCCATATATGAAAAAAGAGCCACTAACCGGCTCTATGTCTTTAACCGATTAATCCCGGGATGCCGTTCCCTTATTTTTGACGCCTAGCAGATGCTAGGTGGGTATCCTCAACAGTGTCTTCTGCCTACCACGACGTGAGGTCTGACATCCAACCTGCGATTTTGGATTCCCAAAATGTCAATGTAGGTTCAAAAAGAAAAGGGGGATCGAACATTCCAGGATTCGGTTTTCGTTGTTTTTATTATAAACCAGTATTTGTGCTTTTTCAACAGAAAATACATTTTCTTACTGATTTTATTATCAATTATTATTTGATCTTAAGGATATCCTTTACTGCTGCCGGCATATCCACTGCATCTACCACCCTGTCATGAAGAACCGGGGCAGTACGGATTTCTTCAACTGCACGTGGAACAGGTACTCCGGAAAGCGCACTTAATGCGTCTACAAGGCCAAAATCATCCAGATCTTTATGCTTCTCACCAAGTGCTTCCATAACACTTCTTGTGAATTTATACGGACTTGCAGTAGAGGCGATCACTGTCGGAAGATGATCCGCTGTCTCACTTACATACTTCTTATATACGCCGGCTGCAACTGCAGTATGCGTATCGATCACATAATTGCTGTTTTTGTAGATATCACTGATGGCCTGTGCAGTCTCATCTTCACTGCAGAAATTACCATAAAAATCAACAAGCTGTGCTTTCATCTCGTCAGTAATGGTATATTCGCCGCCCTCACTTAAGGATTTCATAAGCTCTGCACATTTTTCAGCATTTTCTCCGGTAAGACGATAGATCAGTCTTTCCAGATTGCTGGAGATCAGGATATCCATGGAAGGAGATGTCGTAAGGATGAAATCTCTTTTTCTGTCATAGGTTCCTGTGCGGAAGAAATCATAAAGAACACGGTTCTCATTCGATGCACAGATCAGCTTGTGGATCGGAAGTCCCATCTGTTTCGCATAGTATGCAGCAAGGATATTTCCGAAGTTTCCGGTAGGAACTACCACATTGATCTCCTGTCCGTCTTTGATCCTGCCGTCGCGTACCAGTGATGCGTAGGCATATACATAATATACGATCTGAGGAACAAGACGACCGATGTTGATAGAGTTTGCAGAAGAAAACTGGAAGCCTGCCTGATCCAGCTCTGCTGCCAGCTCATGATCATTGAACATCTTCTTAACTGCAGTCTGGGCATCATCAAAGTTACCGGTAATACCTACCACATAAGTGTTGGCACCCTTCTGAGTTACCATCTGTTTCTCCTGGATCGGGCTGACACCATGCTTCGGATAAAATACAATGATCTTCGTTCCCGGCACATCTGCAAAGCCTGCCATGGCAGCTTTACCGGTATCTCCTGATGTTGCGGTAAGGATCACGATCTCATTCTTAACATTATTCTTCTTCGCTGCAGTTGTCATCAGATGCGGAAGAATGGAAAGTGCCATATCCTTAAATGCAATGGTCGCGCCATGGAACAGTTCCAGGAAATATGCCCCATCCGCTTCATGAAGAGGCGCGATCTTTTCTGTATCAAATTTGCTGTCGTATGCTTTGTTGATACAGTTCTTAAGCTCATCCTCGGTAAAATCTGTAAGGAAACGGCTCATTACCTCATATGCTGTCTCCTGGTAGGTCATCTGTGCCAGCTTGTCCATTGGTACATCCAGCTGTGGAATGCTTTCAGGCACGAACAGTCCGCCGTCCTCAGAAAGGCCCTTAAGTATGGCCATAGACGCTGTAACTGCCTGCTCTTTTCCTCTGGTGCTCTTGTACAATACCTGCATTGGTGTTCCGCCTTTCTATTGTAAGATATTCGTTTTCTTTTCAACGTTATCACATTATAGCATGGAATTATGGAAAATACCACCACTTTTAAAAAAGAATCTGTATTGCCCAATCCCACCCTGTGATCAGACAGATATTCACAGCTTTCGGATAAAAAGAAACCGCCGGCCTGTTTCTGCCGGCGGTTGGTTCCTTCTGTACTGCATCAGTTCTTCCTATTTATATGTATAAAATTCATGGACCCCGTATTTAAAGAGCCTCTTCAGGTCCTTTTCAAACCATTTCACATTATGTTCCTCTGCTGCAGATTTCTGGATAAAGAACAGTGCACCTTCAGAATAATCAGTACCCTTCAGCGCCTGCTTGACCGCTTCCCTTGTTTCATCGGAAACTGCAACTTCATTGATCCTGCCATCATAGGTCGGTGAAAACTGCGGAACGCCGTCACTGTTATCCCAGACAACCTCTGTCACCGTATTCGGAAAATCTTCGCTTTTTACACGGTTCATGATGACGTTGGCCACCAGAACACGGCCCTTGATATCTTCACTTCCTGCTTCTGCCTCCACGATCCTCAGAAGTGTATCATAGTCTTCATCTGACATCAGTGTGGGATTTTCTGCCAGTGTGATCGACCTTGCATCAAGTTCATTTACTTTGTTTTCCATAGAGGAGCTTACATTAAGATCTGCAGCAGTATTGGTTACTTTCTGTACTCTCTGGCCTACGATCACCTGCTCACAGGAACTTCCGATCCTTGTAACCGTGCTTCCGGATAATGGTGTATCCGTAACTCCTGAAACCACACCTGCGATCCCGGTAGGAACAGCAACCTCTTCATAGGGAGAGCCCTCTCCTCCATCCGAAGCTGCATAAACCTTGCCACCCTCACTTTCTGCAAATGTCCTTGTCCCCAGAGAAATAACCATCGCCAAAACTGCACATAATGTCAGCACTGCAAAACTGCGCGCGGAATTTCCTCCGGTTTTTCCATTTCTACGTTCATCCTGCACTCCGTCAGCCTCGCGTAAATCTTTCTCAACTTTCATAATCTCATTCCTTGCGTTTCATTTTCTGTAACAGCCCATAATCCTCCGATGCGACATCACAGCCCCCATTATCATCGCTTCCCGGATAAATACGGATCATTACGATTTCCTTTACATGTTTGTAACATTTTTGTAATGTATGGGAAAATTATATTTAATAATATTGAATATGTCAAGCTTTTTCCCGTATTTAACGCTTCAACGGCGGTATTTGTGTTTTATCCACACCTTATCCACATGTATTCCACATAAAATCCACATAAAACCGCAGAGTTATCCACACTCATGCCGTATTTCATTTCAGAAAAAAAAGGCAGATAGCGTCTCTATCTCCGTCCAATGTTGTACACCCACTTTCCGGAAATCGTACTTCTATCTGCCTGTTTATCCTTTTTCAGAACAGTTTTTTCCTCTGTTATTTACAGATTTGATTATAATATTTTGTTTTCAGTCAGTCAAGGATTTTTGCTCGACCAGATCCGACGCCTTATGCAAAACGGCACAATGCCTGCACGAAAAGTGTCGCATAAACGCACAGATCGATACTCCAAGCTCCCAGAAACAGTCCCCATGGTGTTTCCCCGGCTCCTTCGGCAAACCGTTTGGGCTTCAGCGCAAGGATCAGCGGAAAAAGAAGCGGCAGAAAATACCGTCCCTGCACGCCCAGGATCTTATCGTAGCCATAGGCTGTCCACTGTCCATATAACGTTACAAAGATCAGCGCAAATACCAGGAGACTGACTCCTCCCAGAATGCCCTTTGCCGGAAAATCCAGACGGATTCCCGATATATCATCATTCCCGGAAACCTGAAGGACCAGGATCAAAAGATATCCCATTGCCAGCAGGGCACAGACAGGAATGTTCAGCCATCCAAGATTACTTCCTATCATTTCTGTAAGATAGGTCACACCAAAATTATCCAGGCTCCGCACAAAAGTCAGGACAAAGGCAGCCGGATCCTTCAGGATCCCCACAAGCTGTGCAGCTGTATCCACACCTGGCTGTGACTCACAGAGATATCGGGATGCAATGACCAGCCAGCCGAAACTTAAGATCAGGATCACAGCTCCTGCACAGACCACATGAAACCAGTAATTTTTTCTGCTTTTAAACCGTTCTTTCGGGATCAGGAACAGGAGCAGGCAAAACGGCATGTAAACCACTTTGCAAAGACACAGGAATCCGGTCAGCACGTACATCCATATCAGCTGTCTTCTACTCATCACTTCTTTTTGTTTATATCGCATAGCCAGTACAAAGGCAGCCAGAGCAACCGTCAGAGCCAGGGCCAGGGCATCTGCTGACATGGAATTTGCTGACTGGATATTCACAGGTACCAGCCCCAGAAGTACGAGGAAATTTTTCCCAACAGGCGTCAGACGAATGGCAAAGAAAAAGAACAGTCCAAACATAAGCATATTGGCGATCCTTCCCGCATAGGCAAGAACCATCGGCCGGTCCGTAAACAGATCTGCAATGCGGATCCCTACTGCCTGGGGAAGATACGAAGTAGGTGCATACAAGGCTGTATTTCCAAATCCGTAAAACTGTGTTTTTTCCCGGTCGATACGCTGATCTGCATTCTCTCCGATATCCCATAATGATACATGATCCTTGGCGGAAAATTCCGGAACCAGACCACTGTTAAACGTCCTTCCATATGAGAATAAGTCGTTTCCTCCGTTGCCTTCCGACGTCAGATATCCTCTGGAAACCTCATAGCTTCTCAGATAATGGCTGTACTCATCCGGCGAATTAAAGGCCGGAACCGCCGCCAGCGTACAGATACTCATAAAAATATAAACAACGGCAAACACCACTTCTGCCCGGAGCTGTCTGCGTTTCAGAAATGCAAAGATCACCAGCATCACAGCTGCCGCCGCTCCAATCACCAGAAACACCAGTGATTTTGGAAATGGCCTGGAAATGATCCGATAGGCAAGTGTCTGTGTATCATCCTTCTGGCTCACCAACCCTGCAGCTACTCCGGTATCCCCTTTTGCGCCATCTAAAACGATCCGGAATTTCTGCCCCTTACATTCCGTAAGCTTCTGGTCAAGCCGGAAATACGTGGCATCCCCCGACGATATGGTCAGTCTGCTGGCCTGCCAGCTCTGGATCTCCCTTTCATTCTGATACAGCGTTATCTGAAACGTTCCAGCAACCGATGCACTCTCTGTAGAAAGAAAAAGCTCCACACCGGACAGACGGTTCGTTTTGCAGGTAAACTCCTCTTCAAAGCTTCCTCCCGCACCGATCATAGACCAGGTATCCGGTCTTGCCTGCTGCTTTACATTTCCGAGGATCTCCGAATCACTAAGCAGATATGCGGAAAAGATCAGGATCATTCCCCATATCAGCAGATATTTCAGAGCGTTTTTCAGCTCTGCAGACAGGCTGTATGAGCTCCTGTTTTTTTTCTTATTTTTCATAATATCCCTCTTACTCACTGTTATTTTCACATTCCGCACTATTATAGCATCTGCACGGCAAAAAAAGAAGCTGCGTTTTATGGCAGCTTCTCATTTTTTGTAAACCTATCCGGAACCGGATGCTTATCGATTGTTGATCGCAGTTACCAGTGCATCAATAGAGGCACGAATGATATCCTGATCAACACCCGCTCCCCAGGCAAGCGTTCCATCCGGTTTACGGATTCCCACATAAGCGATAGCCTTGGAGGAAGAACTCTGCTCCAGAGCATGCTCCTGATAAGTCTCCAGTGTGTATTTCAGTTCGTAAGCTTTCTTCAGTGCATTGCTTACCGCATCCAGACGACCATTTCCGGAAGCCTCTGTAACGATGGTTTTTCCACGGAATGTAGAAGTAACCCGTGTTACGATGCCGTCTTCCTTCTGCTGGAAATGAGCCTCGTTAATGCTGTATGGCTCAACCACATTTTCGAAGGTAGATTTGAACAGGCTGAAGATCTCGTCTGGATGAAGCTCTTTGTGCTTGTGATCGGACACTGCTTTGGCTGCATAGCCCATAGCCTCGCGCATTTTCGGAGGAAGGTTCAGGCCAAACTTTGTCTCCAGTATATAGCCTACGCCGCCCTTTCCGGACTGGCTGTTGATACGGATAACATCTGCGTCGTAGTTTCTTCCCACATCTGTCGGATCGATCGGCAGATACGGAACAGTCCAGTGCTCCAGATCTCCGTTCTCTCTCCAGTGCATACCCTTTGCGATGGCATCCTGATGCGATCCGGAAAATGCAGCAAATACAAGAGCTCCACTGTACGGACTTCTTTCATAGATCTGCATTCCGGTACATTTCTCATAAACCTCACAAATATGCGGCATATCAGAAAAATCAATCTTCGGGTCCACACCCTGGGAATACATATTCATACCAAGCGTTACAATATCCACATTACCGGTACGCTCACCATTTCCGAACAAAGTTCCCTCAATTCGGTCAGCACCTGCAAGAAGACCCATCTCGGAGTCTGCAACGCCACATCCACGATCATTGTGCGGATGAAGAGAAACGATCACGTTTTCACGGTATTTCAGATTATCACACATGTATTCCACCTGACTTGCATACACATGCGGCATAGAATGCTCAACCGTAACAGGCAGGTTGATGATCGCTTTGTTATCTGCAGTGGGCTGCCATACATCCAGAACCGCATTGCACACCTCCAGTGCATACTCCGGCTCTGTTCCCGTAAAGCTCTCCGGGCTGTACTCAAACTGAAAATTGCCTTCTGTCTCATCAGCCAGTTTTTTCAGAAGTGCAGCGCCATCTACTGCGATCTTCAGGATCTCCTCTTTTGATTTTTTGAATACCTGCTCTCGCTGAGATACGGATGTGGAATTGTATACATGAACGATCGCTTTTGGGGCGCCTTTAACAGCTTCAAAAGTCTTACGGATAATATGCTCTCTTGCCTGAGTCAGCACCTGGATCGTTACATCCTTCGGGATCAGATCCTGCTCGATCAGCGTACGGAGAAACTCATACTCTGTCTCAGAAGCAGCCGGAAATCCAACCTCGATCTCTTTAAAACCAATCTTTACAAGAAGCTTGAAAAATTCCACTTTCTGCTCCAGGCTCATCGGGATCACAAGTGCCTGATTTCCGTCACGAAGGTCTACAGAGCACCAGATCGGGGCCTTATCTACATATTCTTTCTCCGCCCATTTCATACATTTCACCGGCGGCATGTAATACTGACGTTTGTACTTGGATGGTGTCATCATTTTGTTTTCCTCCACTTTCTGTTTCCATTAAAATTTCTCTTTGGTTTCTGTTTTTGATATAAAGACATAAAAAAAATCTTCCGACTCTGCAGATTCTGCAAGAGACGAAAGACAACTGCTGTCCTACGCGGTACCACTCTTATTTCATGAATAAAAATTCACACACTTGACAGATACGGAATGTATATACATCCTTATATCCTCTCCGGATAACGGCGGACACCGTCTGCGTCTACTCTCTTATATAATATATAAAGATTTCAGGCAGATGCTCCGAGGCGAGTTCCACAAATCCCTTCCGCTGCTTCTCACCGGCCAGCAGCTCTCTGTGCTCCGTTCTCTTGTGTACTATTCCTCATCTACGCATTTTCTTTTTGAAACTGGTATTAGGTTAACACGTTATGGAAGATTTGTCAACGAAATTTTAACGATGCACCGCGCAAAAATTTCAGTGCATCACTCACGAACAGCAATCCGGGCTGATCCGTTTCTCTGTCTTCCTGCTATCTGCGGCAGACATTATTCGGCTCCCCGCCTGACTGAAAGCTGATGACCAATCCAGTACACAGCCCCGCCAATACCTCCTCCAAGAGTATTATATGTCAGATCAGAAACCTGGAACGTCCCAAGCCTCAGGAAAAGCTGCAGAAGTTCAATGGACAGTGAGAATACAAAGGTAATCTTAAGTCCGGTCCACACAATATTCAAGAATGTTGTTTTTTTCAATATTTTCTTTCCTGCGGTCCAGAACAGCAGGATCGTGAACGGAATGAACAGCATCAGATTCTCAATACACTCAGTTGTGAGATATCTGGTACCATCCTCTCCATATTTCCAGATCCACCAGTTCGCCATCACATCCGAAAGGGGATTCATCCACATATCCCGGTTCAGCAGCGTGCGAAACAAGATCATGGTTGTATAAAAGGTCAGAAAAAACAGCTTCCGAAAAAAAGCATTTCCTCTGAAATACTGCCACCACACGGAAAAAGCGCCCCTGATTCCCCTTCCACCTGTCTCATTATGGTAGGCAAAGAGATAAAAAAACAGTACCATCACAGACAGAATCACAGAAAACCAAAATGGCTGGTACAAAGCTGTCAGTACACTTGTAATAATACTTGATATGATGTCTTTCATTATAAGTCCTTTCACATAAGCCAGACAGCCGACCATTCTTCTGTCCGGCAGCTCTGTCATTATTCCTACCTATATTACTACACTCTTCCCACAAAAGCCAGAAAAAGATATCTCTCACCGCTCTGTCAATCGACCTGCATATCGTTTTTATATTCCTGAAAATGTGAGGGTCATGCGGATATTCGCAATTGAAGTAAGAGACTTACTTAATTCGGCTAAACTGCAATATTTTTTTATTTTTAACAAATTTTTGTTATATTTTACCAGCAAAACATGCTATAGTTCATAGTAAGAAAAACATTTCGGAGGTATTTTTAATGAAACGTGATCTGAAAAAAATCGTAAGCCAGATGACACTGGAAGAAAAAGCCGGCATGTGCTCAGGTCTTGATTTCTGGCATCTGAAACATGTGGAACGCTTGGGGATCCCGGAAGTAATGGTCAGCGACGGCCCTCACGGACTTCGTAAGCAGGATGACAAGGGCGATCATCTTGGAATGAATGACAGCATCAAAGCCGTCTGCTTCCCGCCGGCCGCTTTAAGCACCTGCTCCTTTGACCGCAAGCTGGTGGAAGAAATGGGCAAAACCATCGGAAAAGAAGCTCAGGCCAACGATGTATCCATAGTTCTCGGACCGGCCGTAAACATCAAACGTTCTCCTCTCTGCGGAAGAAACTTCGAATATTATTCTGAGGATCCATATCTCGCAGGTGAGATCGCAGCCGCTTTTATAAACGGAGTACAGTCCCAGCATGTAGGAACCTCTATCAAGCACTTTGCAGCAAACAACCAGGAATATCACCGCATGAGCAATTCTTCCGAGGCTGATGAGCGCACTTTACGTGAGATCTATTTCCCTGCATTCGAAACCGCAGTAAAAAAAGCTCAGCCATACACCTTCATGTGCTCCTACAACCAGATCAACGGCACTTTCGCATCTGAGAATAAATGGCTTCTCACAGATGTTCTCCGCGGTGACTGGGGCTTCAAGGGCTATGTAATGTCCGACTGGGGTGCAGTCAATGACCGCGTCAAAGGTCTTGAGGCAGGTCTTGAGCTGGAAATGCCTTCCTCCAATGGGGTCAACGATGCCCTCATCGTACAGGCCGTAAAAGACGGCTCCCTCAAGGAAGACATTCTTGACCAGGCTGTTGAACGCATTCTACGCATAATTTTTGAATATGCAGACAACCGGGCACCGCAGGAATTCACCATGGAAAAAGACCATGAAGAAGCACGCCACATTGCCGAAGAATCTATGGTTCTTCTGAAAAACGATGAGCAGATCCTCCCTCTGAAAGCATCCGAGAAAATTGCTTTCATCGGCGGTTTTGCAAAGAAGCCTCGTTTCCAGGGCGGCGGAAGCTCTCATATTAACTGCTTCAATATCACAAATGCACTGGATTCCGTTCCTTCCGATGCACAGGTTACTTATGCAGAAGGTTTTCCTGCAGACAAAGATCTCTACGATGACACACTTGCAGCTGAAGCGATCAAAACTGCTGCCGCCGCTGACAAGGTTGTGATCTTCGCCGGACTTCCGGACAGCTTTGAATCTGAAGGATACGATCGTTCCCACATGAGGCTTCCTGAATGCCAGAACCGTCTCATTGCTGAGATCCTTAAAGTACAGCCGAATACCGTGATCGTCCTCCACAACGGTTCCCCCGTGGAGATGCCATGGCTCAATGATATAAAAGGCCTTCTGGAAGCATACCTCGGCGGTCAGGCAGGCGGTACCGCTGTCGCAAACATCCTTTACGGAAAAGTAAATCCCAGCGGCAAGCTTGCCGAGACAATGCCGCTCAAGCTCTCCGACAATCCATCTTACCTGAACTTCGGCGGTGGTGAAAAGGTTGAATACCATGAAGGCGTATTCGTAGGCTATCGCTACTACGATACAAAAGAAATGGATGTAGCATATCCGTTTGGCTATGGACTCTCCTACACTACCTTTGCCTGCAGCGACCTGAAGATCTCCAATGAAAATCCTACAGACAAAGACACCATCACCGTTTCGGTTGATGTAACAAACACAGGAAATATGGCAGGAAAAGAAGTCGTACAGCTCTATGTCAAAGACTGTACCAGTTCCGCGATCCGTCCGGAAAAAGAGCTCAAGGGCTTCGAAAAAGTTTTCCTGAACCCAGGCGAGACCAAAACAGTAACCATGGAGCTGGACAAGAGAAGCTTCGCATGGTACAATACAGAACTTCACGACTGGTTCGCAGCCAGCGGCGAATATAAGCTCCTTGTTGGTACCTCTTCCAGAGATATCCCTCTTGAAGGCAGGATCCATCTGAACAGCAGCCAGGAACTTCCGATGCATGTTCATATGAATACTACCCTGGGCGAACTGTTCCGCAACCCGAAAACAAGCGAAACAGCAAAAGAACTGACAGCAAAATATATCTCAGCCATGAACGTTGGTGAAGAATCTTCTTCTGAAGCCGCTTCCGAAGCGGTCACCGAAGAAATGACAGAAGCCATGACCGACTCCATGCCATTACGTGCGCTGGTAAGTTTTGGCGGGTACTCCAGAGAAGAACTTACAGAAATTATTGAAAAATTAAATAAACTGGTATAATTTCACAGGACATCATCCGCCGAACGAATTATACTTACATAAAAAGCTGCATAAAACGGCATAAAAAGCGACATAATTGGACCGCTATGGCAGTTTCAGATCGCTTGACAAGCATTAAAGCGGATGTTATCATTACATATGGTTCAAAATCTTGGATCAAACAACAGAATAATCCGAAAAAATCACTGTCGCTTAATTTAACATTAAGCGGCAGTTTTCACATTCTCTTCATTTTCCTTTCACACAATGCACACATTTTTTTACTATATTATTAACTGTAGATAGCAAATGCTAAACAATCTTTTTCTTTTTCATACTTTTTTGCCGGGAGTCCGCACAACTCCCGGCCTCCTTTTTTTATTCTTCAGGTAATTCGCCTGCATTTTCTATTATTATTAAAGATATAAAAATATGTCTTGTTTTTTCTTATTATATATATTATACTAGTTAAGAACTTATTGTTCCCGTCCATTTTGTTCTGCTAACTTGAAAATTTAAATTCCAGTGAAAGAGGCGGTGGAATTTAAATAAAAAATTTACGTCCATTTTGTTCTTTGATAATTTCATAGACTTCACACTCGAAACATGATACAATATCCGCACAGAGAAATATGCGGTACAATTTTTATAGGAGGATGCGCATATGCTAGATCAGAAAGATTTGGAATTATTAGCCGGTATGATAAACCCGATCAATGTCCAGTTGGGCAATATAAATAACCGATTAGATGGTATCGACGCTCGTCTCGATGCTATGGATGTTCGTTTTGACGGTATCGACGCTCGTCTTGATGCTATGGATGTTCGTTTTGATGAAATAGATGCCCGCTTCAACCGGGTAGAAAACAGACTTGAAATGATCGATCTGAAATGTGATACCAACAGAAAACGCCTGGACGACCTTTCACTGGATGTTAAGCTTGCAGAACGAGATATCCGAAAAGATATCAAGAATTTACAGGACACAACAGAAACTCTTGTCGTTGTACTTCAGGGAAGAGGTATTTTACCTGACCCAGGTAACACAATACAGACAGCCTGATCATATCATGTAAAGAGTGTGAAGCCTATGAAAGTATCAAGGGATCACGCTCTTTATTATCATCCATACAACCATCTTTCTCCTCAAAAAATGGTTGCATTTACAATTCGTTTATGTTATAGTTATATGCGTTGCGGGGTATGGCGTAGCTTGGTAGCGCGCACGGCTGGGGGCCGTGAGGTCGCAGGTTCAAATCCTGTTGCCCCGATATTTCTAACAAATTCAAGGATTTCCGAGGTCTGATGACTTCGGATTTTTTTATTACCTTACTATTTTTCGAAAGGAAGGTTTTGCATGCAGGATAATCTGTCTCTTTATCATATTTTTTATACGGTAGCACGTACCGGCAGTATCTCCCACAGTTCCCGGGACCTTTATATCAGTCAGCCTGCTATCAGCAAGGCGATCCAGAAGCTGGAGCAGAATCTGGATACCATTCTTTTTAAACGCAGTTCCCGGGGTGTCACTCTGACCCCGGACGGTGAGCTTCTTTTTGAAAAAGTAAAAGAAGCTCTTTCACTTCTGGATGAAGGAGAAAATTCCATTCGCCATAACCGTTCCCGGGACATTCCAAAGCTGCGTCTGGGCGCCAGTTCTACTCTTACCAGATATGTACTGCTCTCCCACCTGGAAAACTATATTGCACGTTTTCCTCATGTACGTATCACAATTTCCTGCCAGTCTACTTATCAGACGCTGCAGCTTCTGGATGAGGAAAAAATCGATCTGGGACTCATCGGACGGCCGCAGAAGCTTCGGGGATATTATTTTCAGCCTCTTTTGAAAATCCAGGATACCTTTGTCTGTACACAGCAGTATCTGGAAAATCAGAAAAAGCTCTATCCGGATGAACCTCTGATCCAGGCAGCAACTTTCATGATGCTAGATGAGGACAATATTACACGTCAGACCGTAAACACTCAGCTGAAAGAACATCATGTGGAATTAAGCCATATTCTGG
>OCHV01001284.1_pt1 | contig 16884 bp, 9 predicted proteins | sample 1538461 | NCBI WGS metagenome assembly OCHV01 (sample SAMN04571692, study PRJEB22368) | human gut metagenome | biome: human gut; material: stool | host: Homo sapiens | place: Luxembourg | collected 2012-08-03 | reverse complement strand
CGGATATGGGAGACATATACGGACGCCCTAGTGGCAGGGGCAGCGAGTGCTGCAGTCTGCTAGCCACATTCCTTTGCTGGCAGATGTTCTGCTGCTAGTATATATTTTAATAACTGTACTAATGATAACAGCCTATGACTCAATGAGACATGGGCTGTTATTTGATATTATGCTGTGGTGTACAGCCTGACAAAGTAGTTATATAGCTTTCACAAGTTGAAAAAGGTACTGGGTTGTTATATAATTGTACTAAATATATAGGTTGCATCGACAGTGTTTTGTTTAGTTTAGGGGGCAAAAATGGAGAAGTTGAATATACTAATCCTGGATAGCAACAATAAGGACAGACAGGAGTTAAGGGAAATAATCGAGAGCACAGACTCTGATTTTATATACGAGATAATGGAGGTGGCAAATCCACAAAAAGCCGCACAATTGCTTGGTGAGCGCAGAATAGATATCATGCTTACGGAGATTTTTGACAGCATAGAGACCGGGACAGATATCATAGGCTATGCCAGAGAAAAAGGTGTCAATCCTCATATACATATAGTGATTGTAAGCAGACAGCGTGATTTTGAGAGCGCCCGAATGGCGATAGAGCATGGAGTGGAGCTGTATATCTTAAAGCCTGTTGCACCGACAGAGATTGCGTCGTGCATGGCACAGATGATTTGTGAGATACATGATAGCAGAAAAAATGAAGAACAAAAAAACAAGATGACATTTTTTATGTGTGGATTTTTGCTGTCGCAATATATTGCAACAGGAAACAGGCGGTATATGGACGAGCTTATGAGGTTCACACAAATGAATGATTTAAACTCTGCCCAACATGTGAGTAATATCATGCTTTTGTGGGTAGACAGTGCATTTTGGAATGAAAATGCCGATAAAGTCATTGATAGAATAAATGAGAGCTTTGCTTCAAGGGCAGAGGCTGTCAGCCTGGGCGGCAACTATGTGCTCATCCTGCTTCGGGAGAATCATTACAGCAGGTTAAGCTATATGGCTGAGGGCATATACTATATGCTTACTGAGGTGTATGGTCAGCAATGCTATCTTGCTGTTGGCGCAGGTATAAATGATATCTATGAGATACACGGCAGCTGTCAGAGGCTTCTAAAGCTTATGGAAAACAGATTTTTTGCTGACAACAATGGCATCTACTACGAGGATGATGATGAGCTTGTCGAACGTGATGAATCTGAGAGAGCGGAGTGTATAAACAAGCTGCTTATGTACATCAGAAAGAGGGATATCGAGCTTGTCAGAAGAGAGTATGGGCACTTGAAGCACATGATGTTTCAGAATAAATCGGACTCCGAGACATTTGTGAAGTTTGTTTTTGCAGAGATTGCGCTTGAGCTGGACAATGCAGCTCATGGAAGTGTCTATGGACTGGGTAAGAAACAGGTCGAGAAGCTTTTTGAGGCAGAATCTCTAAACGAGTTATATAATATCTTAGAAGAAAACATCTGTAATTATGGGGAAAATATCGCTACAGATGACAAGCAGATCCGAAAGGATGTAGCACTGGTCAAGAGCTATATCAAGACGCATCTGTCAGAGAAGATAAACCTGGAGAGCCTTGCAGATATGGTCTTTCTTTCACCGGGGTATTTGAGCCTTATTTTCAAACAGTCGACAGGGGATACAGTCAGTCATTACATTATCTCCCAGCGTATAGATGAGGCAAAGAGACTGCTTGAGACCACCAATATGAAGGTTAACCAGATTTGTGAGAAGGTAGGCATTGATAATGTATCGTATTTTGGACAGCGGTTTAAGTTGTTTTATGGAATGAGTCCAAGCGAGTATAGAAAGCGCAAAAAATCCGGGGGTGAGGTAGAACCAGATTAACATATGAAGAAAAGATATGAAAATAATGATACAAATCTAAAAAAAATTATATTTACGAAAAGTATCGAAAGTATATAATTATATATATATCGAAAAAGGTCTAAGAGAAGAATCGCATGGAGAGTTGATGATGAGAATGATGAGAAAAATGTTCAAAAGAATAGTCAGCATTGTGATGGCATTGCTTGTTATATTGGGAACAGCAGTTTATGGGGGAAGTGTGTTTGCGGAGGAGCAGGCAGATAGTGGAACAACATCATTAGATAGTGGCTATATTTATCTGAATCCTGAGGGAATGGATTTAAATTCCGAATCGCACTGGTGTAATTGGACAGAAGGCCAAGATAAAGTATATTTTGGAATAGTACAAAGCAATTATGCGGTAAGAGAAGGTGATTATGATTCGACTGCCAAATTATGGAGGTGGAAAATTGAAAATTTAAATTTACCATCGAGTGGTACGGTGAATCTCTTTTTTACATATTCAAATGACTGGGAAGGCAAAATAAAACAGAAGCCTTACTATAGAACAGCTGAATACACAATGGAAGTGTCATCTATTGATGGAAAAGTATTTGTACAGAAGAATGTAACAAGTAGTGATGTAATTGATAAGCAGCCAGTCTATGCATTAAAAGAGCTTTCATCATATGCAGGCAAGACTTTATCAGTTGTAGATATGACCGGCTCTGGCATTGGCATAAAGGCTTTATTTAGTACAGATGGTTCTAATTTTGATACAGATAAAGCTATAGTCATGACAGATAATAAGGTGACAATACCTGAAAATGGTGTATATCCATATCAGTATGTCAAGTTTATTACAAATGATAATACTGAGCTTCTTGCGTCTACAAAAATTGAAGATGCTATTAATAATGGAAGTATACTATACTATGGAGTTAGAACGGATTCTGATGGAATAATAAAATCTGTATGGAGTAAAGATAAGAAAAATTCATCTGCACCGACAATTACAAAGCTATATTTTAAACAAACTGATTTCCCTATTGACGAAAAAGATAGTATAAAAGTGAAAATAGGGAATGGTATTTATGAAAATGTTATTCTAGAAGATAATACAATCCTAAGCTATGACCTCACTGGAAAAACATTATCATCAGACACTATTATAGAAGTGGAAAAAGATAATATTATCTATAGATTTTATCCAAATAGAAACCTGAGTTTGGTTACTATAGATAGTGACGGAAATGCTGGGTTAAGTATATATAGAAATAACCCTAGTGGTACATATACAGTATATTATGATGCAACATTATCAAAACTGTCCTATGAAGGTACAAATGATGTGAAAAATGGTGGAAAAGGAATTCCATATCCAGATAATGCGGCGAGGGTTTATTATTATGCCACAAACGGAACGAAACCAATAACTGGGGAAATGAAATTAGATAATAAAGAAGGCTATCCAGATGTATATAAGGTTGATCTTCCGGATGGATATGATCAGGTAAGATTTGCAGCTTATAATGTCCAGAATGAGAAACCATCGGATAATGGTGACGCAACAGATTTGGTAACTATTCCAGGTAATTTGATGAATCCATGTTATTACGGTGATTCAAGTGATGATGTTATTTACAAAGGTGGAAATCGTGGTGGATATTGGGATGAGGCTTATACTGTAAGAGATCCTGAAAAAGAAGCAGAACAACATAATAGTAAAGATGTTGTAGACATTAATGAAGGCACCTTTACAAGAAATGCGAGCACTTTATATGTAAATTCAACATTTTATGATTATTATACAGATTATGAATTGAACGGAAAAAACAGAGATGATTATGATCAAAATAATCCGGCGGCTGGTTCGCAAAGAAGTTATGTTACCTTCCGTCAGTTTGACCAAGCACTCAGTAATTACTATAAAAATAAAAATGTAAGTATACCGATTTATACAGGTCATTTTCAGCCGGATTATAAAGAAAATAATAGCCAGTGGGGTAATCCTTTTTCTGCAATCGCCGGTACATTAGACCTTTATGGATATAATAAAAATAATCAAAGTGGTTTTATGTCTACGAATAATTCAACATTGGATGCGAATGGAAAAGGCAAATACTATGATTCCGCAGCGCAAGGATTGGTAGCAAATGCATTAAGTGAAAACAATCTAATGACTTCAGATAACAATGCATTAGAACCACATTTTAATGAAGAATTCCTTACAGGAGATAATAGCAAACACACAGCTCTTGCAAAAGTATACAAGAATGTATCCTTTCCATTTACAAAACAAAAAGTAGATGATAAAGGAGATAAGAACGACAATAGTGGTGTTGAATACTGGTATTTTGATAGTGCAGATACAACATTGGCAATGCGTACTGACAAAGAATCAGGAAGTTATTATTTGAAGGATGTAGGTCACCAGGATTGGTCAAAAAATGTAAATAGTTCCAGTAATACTAGTGGAGTTTCCAATACTTACGGTTTCTTCCCATTTAATGAAACAGCGGCGAAATGTAGTGCCAGCAATTACAATTATGGATTTGGTACGAAGTTAGAATTTAAATTCCGCCTGACAGAAGATGGACAGGTAGTTGGAACAGATGGAAGTAAACATCCAATCAAATTCAACTTCTCCGGTGATGATGATGTCTGGGTGTATGTAGATGGAAAGCTTGCACTGGATGTTGGTGGAGCACATGGAAAAGTAACAGGTCAGATTGACTTTAAAAACAAAATAGCAACAGTTAGCAATACAAAGAAAAGTCAGAATGAATCTTCAAATGAAGGAGCGCCTACCACGAGTAGTGTTGAAATTAAAGGTTCGAATTCAGATGAACATACACTTACCATGTTTTATATGGAACGTGGTATGTGGGAATCAAACATGAAAGTATCCTTCAACTTCCCGGATGAAAATGAATTCGCTGTGGAAAAGAAAGTTGATACAACAGGTGTGAATACAGATTTATTCCCGGCATCATTGTTTGAAGATGCTTCCGTATTCCCATTCACGATTCAAAATCAGGCAACACATTATGCACCGAAAGCAACAGAATCTTCCGATGCAAAAAGTCCTAAAACTTATAATGATAGTTTTTCAGCAGAAAAGTTATCAAAAACATCTTCACAAAATACATTTGAAACTAAAGATGAGATGGCTGGTCAGAAAAATGTGGTTTACTGGAAGGCAATACGTGATGATGCGGAAGGAGAATATGTTAACAAAAGATTTGGAATCATACAACCGGCAAAAGGAGAAACATTTGATGCATCTGATACAAATGCATTCTTGCAATTCAAGATGTACTATGACTATCAGGACATTCCGGGACTTACAAGTACCTATCTGGAACTGGAAGATTCCTTGGGACGAAAAATAGGAGGTTATCTTTCAGGAAAGACTTACGGAAACAGTAGTCTTGTACAGAAAAAATGGAATACGATTCAGGTTGACTTGTGTAAACTACAGGGAGATAAGACATTTGATTATTCCAAGATAAAAAATATCAAATTTAATTATAATTTCGAGAGAGATATTTACTTGGATGATTTTATATTCATTCCTTCCGTTGTAGCAGCAGCCAAAACTGGATTTGTAACACAACAACAGGATATTCCGGATTATGGTTCTGCGACAAGTGGAACGTTGAAATATCCGGAAGGAGCACAGTATACATTATCTAAAAAGGATGGCTCATCAAAACTGTACAGAATCGACAGTGACGGAATTTTCGCTTTGGCAGATGGAGAGACGGCAACATTTAGTGATCAGTTTAGACGAGGAAGCTACATTGCTGTATCGGAAGATGTGGATTCATCGGTATTTGATACGACATGGACACTTTATGAAAATGGACAGGCTGTGTCAACAATGGGAACAGGAGATACGGTGGAAAATGAAAATCCTATTCCATCAGTCCAAAATGTTAAAAGCAATACAATTCGAGATGGTCGTAAAGAAAAATATAATTCTGGTTCAAATGGTAATAATGTAAAAATATCTAATAAAGGATATACTACTACCGGATATGCGAAGAATCAAGATTCTAAGAAGACAGAAAATAAAAATACAATTGTTTTCAGATCATATGCAGATCCTGACAATCAGACGACAATGACAAAGCTGAAAGCAACATTTGTCAATAAAGTAAAAACCGGAAAAATAGAGATTTGGAAAGGAACTGCAGAAGGATCAGATAAATTGACGGATGAGTATACATTCCGTGTAGAGTTCAGTAATGTTGCAGATCTTTCACTGGAATCTAAGAAGATTGTAAAGGAATATACAATCAAAGCTGGAGAGTCAGTGACTATAGAAGGAATTCCGGCAGGAACAGACTATAGAATCAGTGAGATTAACAGTAAAGATGGTTCAACACTGGAAAGTGTAATTGTGAAAAATAATAATACATTCGATGCAGGATATGATCCGGTTACGAAAGTTGTTTCCGGTAAGGTGATTGCTTCTAGTGATATGAAAGGGGATGGAATAGGAAATCCAGATACATCATCGGATGCTACAATTATTACTTTCAATAATACGTTAAAACCTACAATCAATCTTAATCTTAAGAAAGTGTGGATAAATACAAATGATATCACACTTCCAGATTCAATTAAGATCCGGCTTCAGAGAAGTAGAGATGCTGGTAAAAACTGGGAAACAGTTGAATACGATGGAAAGAATAAAACAATAACACTTTTTCCAGATTATGACGGAAAGTGGAGTTATTCATTTAACGATCTGAATCAATATGTGGATTATAAAGCAAATCCAAAGGTTCCATATATCTATCGAGTTGTAGAGGTATCAGGAGACGATGAAAGTGAGACAGAGATTGAAAGTGGCGGATATCTGAATGATAAGTACAAAGTAACTTACAGTGATAATGTAGATTGTTCAAAGATTTCCACAGGGACTACGGAATCCTTTACAATAACAAATACTTACAGTCCTAAGACAAATATTAAGATCACAAAACAGGATGCATCAAATAAGAAACCACTGAATGGTGTAGAGTTTAAACTGGAAAAGATGAAGGAAAATACATCGACAGGAGATCTTGTAGTTGATGAGAGTTTCAACTTTCAATCAGTAACAACAGGTGACAGTGGTTCTACTTTAGGAATTGCAGAATTCAAGGATCTGGAAGATGGAACCTATCGTCTTACTGAGACAAAAACCGTAGCCGGTTACAATTTATTAAAGGATCCAATAACCATTAAGATAGATAGAAAAGGACGGACAACAGTAAATGATGAGGCTTGTGAGGTGAAGGATAATGCCATATATCTTACAATAAGCAACCGTATGAAGTTCCTTCTACCAAAAACCGGTGGTTATGGAGCAATGTTATTCATATTATGCGGAATGGCGCTAGCAACGCTATGCTGCTTGATATTTTTCTTGATTAATCTTAGAAAGGAGGTACAATACTCCAGACTTAAGAAACAAAGAAGAAACGCGATTGGCAAGTAACACCTGTCGGTCGCATGTAACACAACAACAATGAAAAAGAAATAAGAGAGGAAAAAAGCATGAAAAAATTTAAAAAAATGTTGGCTGGTCTCCTAGGCGCAGCCATGGTGCTGACATCATTCGGCACACCAGCTTGGGCAACATCTACAAATCCAGAGAAAACAACTGCGACAATTGATACTACAAAAAAAGGTAGTATCACAATTCACAAGTATGAGTATAATGGAGCAGGAGGAACTGAAGGAACTGGTGAAATTTCTGATGCAAGCAAAGTACCATCTGGGACAAAGCCGTTAGCAGATGCTGGATTTACAATTTATAAGATTGCAGATGTTAATGATTTGACACGCTATTACAGTACCAATCCATCAGAATTACCAAATGTTAATAATTATGTTACTCAGGATACAACAACAAAAAAATGGAGTATTAATGCAACATATGAGAATGATAATGTCGGTGGAGAGAAAAAAACTGATGGTAAAGGTGAAGTGATTTTTGATAATCTTGAGTTAGGTTTCTATGTTGTAGTAGAGACAACTTCACCAGACAAAGTAACAGTGCCTGTTAAGCCTTTTATCGTGTCACTTCCAATGACAACAAAGGATGGTGGCAATTGGTTATATGATGTAAATGTATATCCAAAGAACTCTACAGCATATGGTTCAGTGAAATTAGTTAAAAAAGGCAATAATACAGACCCACTTAAAGGTGTAACCTTTGTATTACAGAAAAGCATTAATGGTGAATGGACAAATGTTACAACTAGTGAAGAGGATGGAACAAATTTAAACCTGATAACAGGTGAAAGTGGTGAAATAGCAGTTTCAGGTCTTTCACAGGGAAAGTATAGATTTATAGAGACTGCTATTGACAGTAAGCTTCCGGGATATATTTTAGATGGTGCTAAGACATATGAATTTTCAGTAAATAGTGATAAAACTATTACTTATAATGGAAGAAGATTATCTAATGTAACTATAGATGCAAACAACGAAAAGCCTGACATGAAAAAAGAGGTTCAGGATAGAACAACAGGAAACTGGAAGCATGAGTCTGATTACAATGTAGGAGACTATGTACCATACAAGATTACAATTGATGTTCCAAAAAATATCACACAGTTAAAAGATTTTTCACTTACTGATAAACCAACTGGACTTGAGGATATAACAGATTCAGGTTTTAGTGTAAAATATAACGATACAGAGATTACTAATACAGACAATAGTGTATATACTTTAACAAAAAATGCTGATACAAAGGGATTTACAATAAGCTTTGTGCCGACAGCGATGGGTGATTATGCAGGACAGCAGATTGTAATAACATATAATGCTAAGTTACTTGATACAGCTGTAAAGACTACAGCAGGTAATCCTAATACAGCAACATTAGAGTATTCAAATAAGATATTACCAACAAATGACCCAAAAAATCCAAATAAACCAGAAAATCCTGATGAGAAACCAGCAAAGGATAAAATCGAAGATAGTACAGTAGTATATACATTTAACATCAAGATTGAAAAAAGAGCACAGAGTACAACTGGAGATCTTTTAGGTGGAGTAGTATTTGATTTATATAAAGCTGTTGATACTCAAGGTGTTGACGATATAACAGATGATGCAGCAGGTGCAATTGGTCTTGATAAAACTAAAATATGGCACAAAATTAGTACATTAACAACTGAGGCAACAGGTGCTAATATGGGATATATAACACAGTCAGGTCTTGCAAATGGTGAGTATTACCTGGTAGAGACAAAGACGGCAGATGAATATAACCTTCTTAAATCACCTGTCAAGGTGCAGTTAAATGTACAGTATGCAACTAAGTGGTCTAAGGAAAATGTATGGTCAGTTGATCCTAATACAGGTGTTAAGACATTGATTAAACATTCAGAGAATTCAACTACTTTTATTGCTAAGGCAGATGGAGATGATAAAGCAACCGGAAGTATGACTCAAATTGAAAAAACAGATAAATCTACAGAAGCTACAATGACCGAAACCATCATCAACCGCAAAGGCTTCACCCTTCCAAAAACCGGTGACATCGGAACTGCAATGTTCCTTATCATTGGTATCGGTGGAATGCTCGCAGCAGTATACATCATGCTCAGAGGAAGAAAGAGAGCCTAACCAATGGCAATAGCCAAAGAAAATTTAGATAAGATTTAACCGAATAAAGTGCTCCTACAGAGCAAAGGGATGACTAACCTTCGTACATACAGACTTACCTGTCTGCGTGTGCGGAGGTTACCATTCTATTTTACATTTTTGAAACGATAAGCTAACATTTATTCAACCCCACAATCAGACAGCTATGCAGCTTATGCTGTTGTGGATTTGAATAAGTGCTATCAGAAGCCTTATGTATAGGAAAAAGCTATAGGAATAAAAGCTATGAAGAAACTGCGAATTATCTTTTGCGCCATCCTCTTTTTCACCGGAATGTCGATTGCGCTCTATCCATATATCAGTAACCGTATAAATGAAAAGAATGCTAGCTCTGCTATCACAAGCTACGACAGTGAGGTGAAGCAGCTGGACGAGGAAAAGGTGGATGCCTTAAAGGAGGCTGCGACCAAGTACAATGACCAGCTGAGTACTGTGGTGTCGGCTGAGAGCACAGAGAGTGAGAGCAGTGCGGTAAGCTATGCAGACCTCGTGGATGTCGGGGAGTCACTTGGATATATCACTATTCCAAAGATTGATGTGAATCTGCCTATATATAGCGGCACGAGTGATGATGTACTCGCAAAGGGTGTTGGTCATATGGAGCAGTCCAGCTATCCGCTCGGTGGCGAGAGTACTCACTGCGTTCTGACAGGCCACAGAGGTCTTCCGAGTGCGGTGCTTTTTACGAATCTTGATAAGCTTGAGATGGGCGATGAGTTTTACCTGCATGTGCTCGATGAGATTCTTGCGTACAAGGTGGATCAGATTAAGGTAGTCGAGCCTAACGAGTCGGGAGACCTTGATATAGTGGAGGGGAAGGATTACTGTACACTTGTCACTTGTACACCGTATGCGATTAATTCGCATCGTCTTCTGGTGCGCGGTGAGCGTACTGAGTACACAGGCGAGAAGAAGAGTGAGACAAAGAATCAGATGCAGTCGGGCGCACTCACGAAGCGAATAGTGGATGTGTGGCCGTGGATGCTTGTGGCACTTGCTGTGGCAGGTACACTTGAGACTGTGATCTTTATTATAATTGTAAGGCGCAGAAGAAGAGAGAGGAACGAGTAATATATGAAGGGTTATGAGAAGGCCGCTCAGGCTATACAATCTGTGAAACAGGTGATTATTGGAAAAGATGACTGTGTGCTTGCCATCATGGAGGCTATTCTTGCAAACGGGCATATACTGATTGAGGATATTCCGGGCGTGGGCAAGACGAGCATGGCGCTTGCGTTTGCGAGGGTTTTGGATATGAAGCAGAGCCGTGTGCAGTTTACACCTGATGTACTGCCTACAGATATCACAGGCTTTTCCATCTACAGGAAGGAGCTTGGCAGGTTTGACTATGAGGAGGGCGCGGTCATGTGCAATCTGTTTCTGGCCGATGAGATAAACCGTACATCGCCAAAGACGCAGTCCGCGCTTCTTGAGGTGATGGAGGAGCGCACGGTGACGGTGGATGGTGTGACTCATCCGGTGCCAAGACCGTTTCACGTTATCGCTACTGAGAACCCTATTGGCTCTGCAGGTACACAGATGCTGCCGGAGTCGCAGCTTGACCGTTTTATGATAAGCATCAGCATGGGATACCCAAACAGGGCGGATGAGCTTGATATTCTGATGAGCCGTGACCATGTCAATCCTATGGAGAATATCATGCCGTCCATTCACACCGATGAGCTCGTTGCGATACAAAAGGAAGTGGAGGGTGTATTTGTCCACAGGACAGTTTATGAGTATATTGTGAGCCTGGTGGAGGCCACGAGAAACAATGACAGGATAGAGCTTGGAGTCAGTCCGCGTGGTGCGCTTGCACTTGCCAGGATGAGCAAGGCGGCTGCTTATGTTGAGGGGCGTGAGTATGTGCTGCCGCGTGATGTGGCTTCTGTGTTTATCAATGTGGCGCGTCACAGGATTGTGCTGAGTGCGCAGGGCAGGATGTACAATGAGTCTGCGCAGGATATTCTTGCTGAGATTTTAGCGTCGGTGAAGCAGCCCAAACCGCAGACAGAAGGCAGATAGCCTGTCTGATTTTCGGAGGTATTGATGAAGAAAAAGGTTTCTTACATAGCTTTAATTATATGTACACTCGCAGTTGCACTGTTCTGGGACAATGATATAGCGCGCACACTGCTTTCATTTGAGCTTTTGCTTGTGCCGTGTCTGTTTATACTTTCCGTATATCTGGAGCGCAATCTGAGTGCGTCTTTAGTGGTGCCGGACAGATATGTGCCAAAGGGAGAGAAGTTTGAGGTGGATGTGCATGTCTCAAATGCTTCTGTGCTTCCGATGAGCACTGTACCTGTCACGCTTTTGTGTCACAGCAGGATTTCAAGCAGGGAGAGTGCCTATACGCGCGATGCCTTTGTTACGCCGGGCTCAGGCTCTTCGCTTTGCTTTTACCTGCGTACCGGCTATTGCGGCAAGCTGTATTTCAATATAGGAAAGGTAGCAGTGAAGGATTACCTGAGCCTCTTTACGCGCGAGTGCAGCGTTTCGGAGCATAGCTCGTCAGTATTTGTGCTGCCGAGGATTCATATGCTTGATATGGCGCGTGTGCTTGGGCTTTCGGAGTCGGTGGACGGTGAGCTTTTTTCAAAGCTGCGCCATGGTGAGGATTCGTCTGAGGTGTTTGATATCAGACAGTACAGGAGAGGGGATTTGCTCCACAGCTTTCACTGGAAGCTTTCCGCAAAGACTGATGATTTCATGGTTAAGGAGTACAGCCTGCCTATGAATGAGACTGCATTTATCTTTGCCGATATGTCATATAAAGGCACCGGCGATGAACGTGTCAGTGTGATGGATACTTTTCTTGAGATACTTGGCTCTGTGTCGTGGTCTATGGCATCAGCCTCTATGAAGCATAATGTCATCTGGTGGGATGATAAGGAGAAGCGCATCATGAGCCGGTTTGTGGCGAGTGAGTCTGATACATACTCCATGCTCGAGCAGCTTTGTGAGTCGGGCATATATGAGGAGCCTGTGGATGTGGAGGCACTCTATGAGAACAGGGAGATTACGGCTGACAGCAATACGATGCGGCTTGGCATGGATGGCAGCTTTTATCACAACGGTGTGCGCGTGAAGCATATTGACTATGACAAGGTGGATGAGGAGCTTGCAGGATGGGAGATTTAGAGCTTGTAGGAGCCACACTGCTCACGAAGCCCGGGAATAAGGGAACGCACGCTATATGGCCTATGATGGTCATGTGCTTTTTTTCAGTGATGGCGCTTTTTAGGATTTTTCTGTATGCGTTTTCAGTGTCTGTAAATTACCCGGTGCTTGCGGCTGTCGGGGCAGCCCTTTGTGTGTGGTTTACATTTATATTTGAATACAGGGCTTTAGCCAGATATCGCTTTTTCGTCCTTCTTTGTAGCATCATGCTGTGGTGCTTTGGCATTTTGCTTGCGCAGGAGGCTTTTAAGAAGGGCTTACTATATACCTTTAATTGTATTGCCGGTCAGATGAACCGGACTTATCAAAGTGGCATAACTCTCATTTCAGATGCCGGAACCGGGGCGACCATTTTTTTTTGTTTTATGTTTTTTGTGGGTGCATGGTTGATGGCTGAGGCTGTTATTAAGAGGCAGGATGGAGCCATGTTTTTGTTTGTGGCTTTTCCTGTGGTGATATGCTCACTGCTTAGTGGTGGAAGGATTTCAAAGGGAGCTTATTTTGTGCTGCTCCTTTGTTTTTTATGTACATATGCAGGCTCGTCTGTGCGCGTGAGAAGAAAGCTCTGGTGCAAGGGCAATGAGGCTGTGTTTGATACGAATGTGAAGGAAGCCAGACGTGCTGCCAATATGCTTGCGGCTTTTTGTGCAGGCTTTGGTGCTGTTGTGGTGCTTTTAGCTTTTTTCGTGGTGCGGCCGGCTGTAAATGCTCCGCTTTCCGTGGTGTCTGATGTGACTGCTCCTGTTAAGAGCAGCGGTCTTCAGTTTCTGTACAGGTTTTTGCCGCAGGTTTCAGGCGGCAGGCTCAATCTATCGCTCGAGGGCGTGGGAGGCGGCGTGTCTGACGGTGAGCTTGGCGATGTGGACGGTACGGCTTATGATGAGGTGGAGTCGCTTAAGGTGACTGTCAGTGAGAAGCCTACGGAGATTCTTTATTTAAAGGGCTATGTGGGTGCAGACTATACGCCAAACAGGTGGAGCATGGGCGATGCAGACAGCCTGACAGATGCAGCGCTAAACTGGAAGACGGATGGTGATTCGCTCCTTTATATCCAGAATATGCCATTTCTTCGGATGATGTATGTGCAGAGCCGTATGGATGGTGCAGCTTTAGATGGTGCAGGCGATGGGGATGGCTCTGATGCCGAGGAAGGTGAGGTAGCTGTGTCTTCACGTACAATCTCAGTCGAGAGGCTCAATGCGAATACTGCATACACCTATGTGCCTTATCAGGCTTACCTGAATGATTACTATAATATTTTGGGCGGTGACTGCTCGGTGCAGGGGCAGACTGCACAGGATGACCGGTATGAGTACTTTGAGAACAGCACATACATGGATACGATGAAGAAGTGGATGGATGTGGATGCTTCTGCTTCCGATGGCGGTGACACAGCAGGCTCAGGCAGTGGTGCGGCTGGTTCCGATGGCGGTGACACAGCAGGTGCGCTTGGCTCGTACAATCACCGGAATATGCTTGATGAGCTGGAGGCTTCATACGAGTCGTATGTGAATACCCACTATACCGATGTGCCTGAGAGCCAAAAGCGCATCGAAAAGCTTTGCAAAAAGAAGAAAAAGGAGTGGGACAAGAAGCTTGAGGGAAATCTGAGCGATACGCAGAAGCAGGATCTTTCATATGAAAAGATTGATGATGTGAAGAATTTTGTTGTGAGGACTCTGTGGGAGAGGTGTGAGTTCTCCAAATCCGCTTCAAAGATTTCTGATGATGAGGATTACATAGAGCGCTTTATGTTTGAAAAAAAGAAGGGTGATTCCACTGCCTTTGCTTCGGCGGCTGTTGTGATGTTCCGCTCCTGCGGCATACCGGCGCGCTACGTGGTGGGCTATGCGGCTCCTGCCAATCTGTTTTCGGGTCAGGCTGACGGCTCGTATATGGCTGTGCTTCAGGATGACAATGCGCACGCGTGGGTGGAGATCTACATGCCTGACTGTGGCTGGACTCCTGTGGAGACGACACCGGGCTTTGCCGGCACGATTGACAATCTCGATATGCCGGAGGCTGACACAGAGGATACGGAGAGTATTGCGGACAAAAAGGACAAGGATGCTGACCGTGACGGAGAGGATACAGCGGGTACCGGGGCCGGTATGAAGCGCATCAGGCAGCTTAAGCTTTTGCTTGGTACGGTGTGTGGCATATTACTTGTGATAATTGCGGTCATACTGCGCGTATGGTATGTGAAGAGACGCACGCTTGCGCTCGATAAGAGGCTTTCACCGGGCGATAGAGTCAGAATCATATTCATAAGCTTTTATGAGCTGCTTGAGAGGGATGGCAGGCTGGTTGCTAAGGTTGGCGCTTGTGTGGATGCCGCTGGTATGGATACCACAAGGCCTGAGTTTGTTGATGCGGTGCTGGATGCTTATCCTGAGCTTGTAAGGAGTGATTTTGAGCATTTCATGAGTCTTGTGCTTATGGCCAATTATGGACCTGATAAGCTTGAAGCCGGTGATTGTGAGCTTGCAGTCGTGATGTATAAGAGGCTTAAGAAGCTTGTGGCGCGAAAAGCTGTGGTCAGAGGGTATTTTTAATTATTGAATGATAAAATGCGGTCATATGACCGCATTTTTCTTGACATATGAGAACAAATAATATATCATATATATGGGGGTGGGGGAGTGAATAATATAGCTAACATATCGGATATAGCCATATTTCTTGAAAATGCAAAAGCACTTATTTCAGCAGGTAGATATGATTTTGTTCCAAGGAGAAAGAATATGCAGTCTCTTGCACAGCATGGTTTAACAATCACTGATGCAAAGGCAGAGATTTTGGAACTTGTCGTGAGGGATTATTATAAGGGACCAAAGCAGGACTTTAATCCGGATAAGCCGGGGGATATATGGGAATTTAAAAAAAATATTGCCGGAAGACTTTTTTACATAAAGCTAAAAATCACGCAGGAAAATGGAACAGACATTCTAAAATGTCTCGGTTTTCATGAGGATGATTTCGCATAGGTTATAGGAGGTGGAGTCAATGAAAAGATATTGTGAAGAATGCAAAAAAGAAGTTGAGACTACAATAGTTACAAAAAAAGAATCTTATAATGTATGCGGAGAGATGATAGATGTAAACGCGCAGGTGCTTGTATGTGCTGAGTGCGGAGAGGAATTATTTTCTGAGGAATTAGATAATGCTACTCTTATTAATGCATACAATGAATATCGTAGGAGGCATAAGCTTCTTCTTCCGGAAGAAATTAAAGAAATAAGACAGCAGTATGGACTAAGCCAGAGAGGCTTTTCAAAATTATTGAACTGGGGAGATAAGACTATCTGCAGATACGAGAATGGTTCTTTACAGGACCGGGCTCATAATAGTCTTTTGATTTTTTTGAAAAATCCTGAGAATATGAGGTCATATCTTACAGAAAATGAGATAGACATTGATGAAAAGCAGAAGACAAATTTGCTTGATATTGTAGAAAGACTTGAGCAGAATTTGGAATACAGAGAAAATAGAAAGTTTTTTGATGAATTTTTCTCCGAAACTCCATGTGAGGAAAATGGATTTAAAGGTTTTGATTATGAAAAATTGTGTGCAATGGTTTTATTTTTTGCAAATAAAAGCACGGAGCTGTTAAAGACAAAGCTGATGAAGCTGTTAAATTATTCAGACATGATTTTTTATAAGGAAAATGGTATTTCAATATCAGGCTTAAGGTATGCGCATTTACCATATGGCCCGGTTCCTGAAAATTTTGATATGCTTTTTGGAAGGATGGCAGCAGACCATTTGGCTCATATTGAGGTGGCTTATGATAATGGATATGAAAAGCATCAGGTGATTCCTGAGTGTGATATGCCAAAGGATGTTTTATCCGATGAGGAAAAGAATGTGCTTGAACGCATTTATTTGAAATTTAAGGATTTTGGTTCAGTTGATATATCAAACTATTCACATAAAGAAAAAGGTTATATTGCTACTAAGCAGGGAGAAATAATCTCTTATTCATATGCGAAGGATATTTGTCTAAATTAGATAGCATGAAATGAAAATAGAAGCAGCTTCCGGATTAACCGGAAGCTGCTTCCTTTAAATAGTGTACAATGTGCAAATTTTATTCCAGTGAATCCGGAATGCCATCATGGTCCAAATCTGCCATGTCTGCTCCGTGCGCACCGATATCCACAGTGTTTAAGGTGCGTCTTTTAAGTCTTGCGGCCTCAG
>OCHV01001270.1_pt1 | contig 17013 bp, 9 predicted proteins | sample 1538461 | NCBI WGS metagenome assembly OCHV01 (sample SAMN04571692, study PRJEB22368) | human gut metagenome | biome: human gut; material: stool | host: Homo sapiens | place: Luxembourg | collected 2012-08-03 | reverse complement strand
TAAGAGAGGAATATGGCTTTGATGGAATAGTAATGGCAGATGGATGTGCACTAGATAGATTACTTATAATGACAAGAAATGAGGAAAAGGCATGCAAGTTAGCTATAGATGCTGGAGTAGATTTAAGTTTGTGGGATGAGATTTATCCATATTTAGATAGTGCAGTAGAAAAAGGAATAGTAGATGAAAGTGATATTGATCTAGCAGTATCAAGAATTCTTGAAGTTAAATTTAAACTTGGCTTATTTGAAAATAGAGGTAGTTCAGAATCTGAAGCTTCCTCAGAAGCTGAATATAATACAATTAGTAAAGTTGCTTTAAATGATGAAATTAATTTAAAAGAAGAAAGAAATAGTACAAGTGACTTAAATACACAGGTTGCTAGGGAAAGCATAATATTATTAAAAAATGAAAATATATTACCACTTAATATGAAAAAGAAAAAGATAGCTGTTATAGGGCCAAATGCCAATAATGTATATAATCAGCTTGGTGATTATACATCACCGCAACGTCCAGGAGATGTAATAACAGTTTTAGATGGAATAAAGAGTATTGTTAATGAAGAGATAGAAATCAACTATGCAAAAGGATGCGGGATAATAAATAAAGATAAGAGTGGATTCGAGGAAGCTATTAATTTAGCAAAAAAATCTGATTATGCAGTAGTTATTATAGGAGGTTCAAGTAGTAGGGAATCTGAAGAAGTAAGGTTTGAAAATAATGGGGCTGCCATTGTAGAAGAAGATAAACTTGACGTAAATTGTGGTGAAAATTTAGATAAAGCAAGTTTAGATTTAGATGGTGTACAAGCTGAATTAGTCAAGGAGATTAAAAATACAGGAGCTAAAGTCATAGTTGTTTTAATTCAAGGAAGACCACATTCTATAGAAAATATAAAGGATTATACTGATGCTATATTATGTGCTTGGTATCCAGGGAAAATGGGAGGAAAAGCTGTTGCAGAGACTATATTTGGATTAAATAATCCTAGTGGTAAGTTAGCAGTATCAATACCTGTATCATCCATGCAATTACCATGCTATTATAATGGAAAAGATAGTGGTGCAAAAGTTGATTACTTAGATATGAAGGGAGTAGCTGCATATCCATTTGGATTTGGATTAAGTTATTCAAAGTTTAAATATAGTAACTTAAGATTTGATTGTGAATCAATTTCTATTGAAGAGTTAAAAGAGGGAAAGGAAATAACAGTAACTGTTGATATAGAAAATATTAGTGATATAGATGGTTTAGAGGTAGTACAACTTTATACTATTGATATGGAATCTACAGTAACAAGAAGATTTAAAGAGTTGAAGGGATTTAATAAAGTATTTATAAAATCAAAAGAGAAAATAGCTGTAGATATTAAAATCTCTAAAAAAGAGCTTTCAATATGGGATAGTAGCTTGCAATCTTCAGTTGAAGAAGGTGAAGTTAAGATATTAGTTGGAGATGGTTCAGAACAATGTTTAGAAAAAATATTGATTATAGGTGGATAAAAAGCTTGTTATCATTACATGAAACTTTGCAATGATACAATGACTGGCTATCAAATAAATACATTATTAGATTAGAGAGGGGGAATTATCAAAAGAAAATATTAAAAAACTAAAGATTATAAAGAAGTATAAATAGGGGGAAGTTAAATGGCAAAGAGAAGTATTAGAAAAAGAAGACATCTACAAAAAGTAGCAGCATGCTTAATTGCAACATCAATAGGAACATCATTGATTCCAGCATATTCAAGTACAGCAACTACAGAAATTATTAATGAAAGTGCTATGGTAGAGTCACGTAGCATAAATAATTCTTTACAACCAACGGGAAATGCATATAACATTTCAACATTATTAGAATGGAGTCCAGAAAGTGATGAAGCTGCTAGATATAATAGAGCAACTATAAAATTACAGGATAGATTTACTGGTGCAGTAGTAAATCCAAATGCGAATCCAGATGCAAAAATAATGAATTGTGCATTAACAAATCCACAAATCGATAACGCACCATCTCAAGGTGGAGATATAGAAAGTTCATATGCGTTCTCATATTGGCAATATGTAGATTCTTATGTTTATTGGGGGGGATCAAATAGAGGAATATTTGTGCTACCTACAGCAGATATAATTGATGTAGGTCATAAAAATGGTGTACCTGTATTAGGAACAGTTGGATTCCCATGGGGACCTGGTGAAGGACGAGTTGAACAAATAAGAGAGTTTTTAGTTAAAAATGAAGATGGTAGTTTCCCAGTTGCAGATAAAATGATTGAAATGGCCAATTTCTATGGGTTTGATGGATGGTTTATAAATCAAGAAAGTTATGGCTGTGGCAAAGAAGAAGCTGATCTTATGGTAGAATTTTTCACATACATGCATGAAAAAGATCCAAATATAAGAATTGGATGGTATGATTCAATGACTACTGAAGGACCTGTAAATTATCAAGATTCATTAAATCCATTAAATGTAGGCTTCTTTGAAAACAACGGTAAAAGAGTAACAGATGAATTTTTCTTAAATTACAATTGGGATAGAGAGTCAACATCTTTTCCTGAACTAAGTAAGGTAGATATGAGTATAAAAACTGCTAACGAAGTTGGTAGAAGTCAATATGATATATTTGCTGGAGTTGAGGTTCAACAAAATGCATATAATGATAAATTTCCAGTAAAACACTTACTAGATGAAGAAGGTAAATTAAAATTATCATTAGCAATGTATTGTCCAAATTCAACACTTTCAATGGCTAAGGATATGGAAGATTTCTATAAACATGATCAAAAATTCTGGGTTGGGGGTTCAGGAGACCCTTCAAATTCAAATACAGAAGATCAATGGGTAGGACTTGCAAATTATGTTGCAGATAAATCAGCAATTAATCAATTGCCTTTTGTAACTAACTTTAATTTAGGTCATGGACAACAATATTATATTGATGGGGAAGTATCTAGAACAAAAGAGTGGAATAACAGATCACTTCAAGATTATTTGCCAACATGGAGGTGGATAGTAGAATCAAATGGTTCTAAATTAACTCCAGATTTTGATAGATCAGATGCTTATAATGGAGGAAGTTCATTAGTTATTGAAGGAAATCTAGAAGCAGCTAATCCAAATCATATTAAATTATATAGTACTAAATTAAATATAGTTGATGAAACAACTGAATTATCAATAACTTATAAAACACCATCAAAAAATAATAATATGCAAGTAGGATTATGCTTTGGAGATAATTACGATGAAGAAAATTTCGTATTCTTAGATGTAGAAAATGGAACACCAGGACAATGGAATACAGCTAAAATTTCATTAGGTGATTATGTAGGTAAAACAATATCAGCAATATCCTTAAGATTTGATAGTGAAGAGGATATAAATGACTTTAAGATTAATATAGGAAGCTTATCAGTAGAAGAAAATAGCAGGGATAGAGTATTACCTGCAACAAGTAAGATAACTTTAGATGATCAACTTTTCCATAATGCACAAAAAGCAGAAGCAAGAATTTATTGGGAAGATGTAGATGGAGCAAATTTCTATGAGATATATAGAGTTAAGCCAGATGGAAACAGAGAGTTTATAGGAGCTACTTATAACGATTCTTATTATATATCGCCATTTAATAGATATGATAATGAAGATTCATTTAATTTTGAAGTTGTGGCAGTTGATGCTAATTTTAATAGAGGAGAAGCACAAAAACTAAAATTTAAATGGAATATGTCAGCTGATGATACTGAAGTTCCAAATGAAGAGGTACCTATAAATTTTGCCTTAAATGCTAAAGTTAAGGCGAGTTCAGAAAATGCTGGTGAACCAGCTATGAAAGCAGTAGATGGTACTGTTGAAAATAATAGTAAATGGTGTACAACTACAGATATGTATGGAGGTTGGTTAGAAGTAGACTTAGGAGAAGAAAAAACTATCCAAAGATGGGTTACAATGCATGGGGAAGCAGGTGGAGAAGATAAATTAACTAATACAAAAGCATTTAGGTTACAAGTTTTAAAAGATGGAGAGTTTGTAGATATAGATGTAGTTGAAGATAATGAAGAAGGTATTGTAGATAGAAACTTATCAGAACCAGTAACTGGACAAGTATTTAGATTATATATAGATGATCCAGGACCAACTCCATGGAAAGCAATAAGAATATATGAATTCCAATTATTTGAAAATGAAAGTACACCTACTACTGAAAATATTCCAATGCATGCAGTAAAAGCAACTAATAATGATGGAGCAAAGGACGAAGTATTATTTAAAGAAGTTTCAGCTGGATATGAAGTATTATTATATAAAAATATAACTGATGTAGAACCATTTGCAAAAAAGGTCGTTGAAACAACAGGAGAAGTTAAGTTTACTGATTTAGATTTTGGATCTGAAGAAGGTAGAGTATACTTTGCGGTTAAGGAAGAAGGAAAGGCAGCAAGTATTAAATTAAGCGTATCTTATGATAATGAAGGTTGGGATATTACAAAAATACCAGGAGAATTTAAGATTTCAGAGTATGAAGTTAAGACAAGAGCAGTTGAAGTTGGGGAATATTATGCAACATTAGAAATAGGAGATTTACAAACTGGTGATATTGTAAGCTACTATGAAAATGATACAGACCAATTCCCAACAAAGGTAAGTGTGCCTGTGGCAGATGATGCTGAGTCTGCAGTATTAAAACAATTATTACTTAAGGAAGAGGGAGGAGAAATAATACTTCAAGTTAAACGTGAAGGAATGAAAGCTTCGCCTAAATTTAAAGTTGTTTACAAAGAGGATAAATCAGCAGAATCTAAGGGAACTTTAGCATTAACAGTTAAGGACCAAGATGATAATGTTGTAAATGGAGCCATATACGAAATCATAAAAGATGAAAAAGTAGTTGAGACTATTACAACAGGAGAACTAGGAGATGCTTTAATTAAATTAGATCCAGGAGTATATAGTGTAAAATACTCAGGAAACTTAACTAGTTATGAAGCAGATGATTTATTAAGAGAAATAACTATTGATGAAGCATTTGATAAGAAAGAATTAAACTTAACATTAGTAAAGAAAGAAAATATAGATGATGAAAAACCAACAGAGCCAGTTCCGCCAACAGATGAGAATGAAAATAATAATGGAAACGAAAATAGTAATGGAAATAATAGCGGAAATGGAAATGATAACTCTGTTGAAGTAAAACCGAATAAGCCAAATAAACCAAATGGGTCATTACCTCAGACAGGAAATTTAGGAGGATTATTTGCAGTAGGTGCTGCAGGTATAATGTCAGCAGTAGGAGCTATGTTTATTAGAAAGAAAAAGTAATTAAAATTAAATTATCACTTAGGGGGAAGGAAATTATTTCTTTTCCCCTGAGGCATATATAGGAGGAGAATTATGTATTTAATACCTAAACCTAAAAAATATAAAGAAAAAGAAGGGTTCTTTAAATTAAAAAGAGAAACCATAATTAATCTATCATATTATTGTGATTTTTATGGACTAGATTGCGCCTTAGAGCTACAAAAAGAAATTAAAGACATTTTTGGACTTAAACTAAATATAAACAAAAGCATAAAAAATACTACCTTAAAAAATGCTATAAATATAATTAAGGTTGATGAAATGGAGGAGGAAGAATATAAATTAATTATAAATAATGATTCAATTGAAATAATAGCTACCTTTGATTCAGGAATATTTTATGGAATTCAAACATTAAAGCAAATATTAAAGCAAAGTAGTAATTTAATTAGAAGTTTAGAGATTGAAGATAAGCCTTACTTTAAAAATCGTGGATTTTTTCATGATACAACTAGAGGTAAGGTGCCAACACTAGAAACATTGAAACAATTAGTAGATAAAGCAGCTTTTTATAAAATAAATCAAATTCAGTTGTATATTGAGCATACCTTTGCATTTAAGGGAATGAGTGAAGTGTGGGTAGACAAAGATCCATTAACTTCAGAGGAAATATTAATATTAGATATGTACTGCAAAAAGAAAAATGTAGAGTTGATACCGGCATTATCAACATTTGGGCATCTATATGAAGTGCTTCGTACAAAATCATTTTACAAGTTATGTGAAATGGATGGAATGGAGGATGATGAATATTCATTTTACGAAAGAATGGCCCATCATACTTTAGATGTAAGTAATGAAGAAAGTTTAAAGCTTGTTGAAAATATGTTAGAACAATTTATATCACTATTTACTTCAAAGAAGTTTAATATTTGTGGAGATGAAACTTTTGATTTAGGAAAAGGAAAAAGTAAAACAGCGGCAGATAAAATAGGTGAAGGAAAATTATATATAGACTTTTTAAATAAGGTTGTATCAATTGTTAAAGGATATGATAAAACAGTAATGTTCTGGGGGGATGTAATATTAGGACATACTGATTTATTAGATGAAGTTCCAGAGGATTTAATTTGTTTAAATTGGGATTATTCTAATGAGATAACAGAAGAAAAAACTAGAATAATGTCAGAACTTAAAAGAGAGCAATATGTTTCTCCAGGAGTAGGAAGTTGGAATCAACTTGTTAGCTATATGGATAAAGCCTTTGAAAATATTAGAAGAATGGTTAATTATGGAGTTAAATATAATGCTACTGGAGTATTAAATACTGATTGGGGAGATTTCGGACATATAAACTTACTAGCAAGTTCAATGCCAGGAATGATATATGGTGCAGCGTTATCATGGAATCCTAATGATGAAACAAGTAATAATTTAGAGGGTGATTTTACACAAATATATAAGGCAATATCTAGAATTGAATATGGAGATAAATCACTTAAAGTAGTTTCATTATTAAATGATTTAACAAAGAATCATGAAATTAGATGGGAAGAGGTTGTAGCTTTCAAGGAAAGATATGGTACTTTAAAGGAAAAATTAGAAACATTTGATGTAGAGTATTTGGAAAATGAATATAATATGGCTTGCAAGGTAGAAGAACAATTAATAAGCTTGTTAAAGGATATAGAAAATAAATATGATATTCAAGAGCTCGTAATTGCAACTGAAGGAATGGGACTATTTAATAAATTCTTTATAACTGTTATGAAATATGATTTAGGTAAGGAAAGTAGTAAGTTAATTTATGAACCTAATAAATTAGCTGAAGATATTGAAGTTTGGTTCTATGATTATTCAAGGATATGGAGGATGAGAAATAAAGAAAGTGAATTATATAGAATAAGAGAAGTTATACAATATATATGTAAGTACTTGAGAGGGATATGATAACATGTTATAGAAGAATGTTGGTAATTGATTATAAGTATCATAATAAAAATCTATAAGTTTCTGTTATACCAAAATGTTGTTGTTAAATTATAAGTATAATAATTAAAAAACTTAATATCTGTTATAGAAAGTCGTTGTTGATAAAAAGCTATGATTTACATAACAACAATTTTCTATAACAGTAAGAAAGATAAAATAATTAAAGAAGTAACAACATTTAAGTATAACAGAAATTAACAGGATTAATTAATAAATAACTTATAGTATAATGCAGTAATATTTAAAAGGGGTGGGATTTAACTTCAGGGTTTTGAAAGCTCTTAGGAGAAATCCCACAATATTTTTTAAATAACCTACTAAATTGACTAATATCATTTATTCCAATTAAGGAAGAAACATCACTAACCTTATAATTCATTTTTAAATAAACTTTAGCAAGATTAATTTTCCTAGAATTAATATATTGCTTAGGTGTTAAATTAAGATATTTACTAAACATATAATGAATATTCCTTTCAGAAGTAAATAAAAATTCTGACATATCTTGCATAGTTAAAGGCCTATCTAAATTACTTTCTATATACATCAATAGATTATTAAAATCATCAGAATAATTATTAGTGTTAAAATTAACAATATCTTTATTAGTACATAACTCAAAAAGAGATTCAAGAACTATATTTTTAATCATATTGTACACACCATAATTGCTTATCTTTAAATTTGTGCTATCTAATAAAAAATTAATATAAGAAAAGATATAATCATAATTACTAAGCAGTATTTTATGGTTTTCTAAAAATGAGGCTATCATTTTTTCTTCATAAGTATTTAAGTGAAAATCATAATATTGTTCTACACATTCGATATTAACATTGAAGAAAATTAAATGTAAGGTAGAGGAATTAGAGGAATCACATTTATTGCAAAGTCGTATTTCATGACTACTTTTGGGGTTGGATATAATAACATCCCCTTTTTTTATTTCATATACAGTATTATCATGAACATATTCTCCAGAACCATCAACGATAAAGCAAAGTTCATAGCACTTATGACTATGAAGTCTGTTAGTTGGAGAAAGATTATCAAATTTGCATAAACTAACTGGAGCTATAGTTATTATAAATGGACCTATAGCTTCTTTTACTATTATATTAGAAAGTAAATTAAAAACATAAAATTTATTAATATCCATATAACAATCCTCCTATAAATTTATCTATATTTATTCACTTTATATTACAAGTTTTTAACATAGATTTTCTATTAAAATCATATATCCAGTATAGATTTAAATTCAATGATATAAAATTATTTTGCCATAATATTTATTTCAGAATAAGTCAAATTTTTATTCTTAATTTACAATTTGGAAAATTTAATTTTATCCTATAATTTAGGTATAAGATATATTTAATTATTGCTTATATACAATATTGATTAAGTCTTATAATGCATTGATATTATTATATAATTTCGATATTGTACAATGTTAATTAAGCAGAAAATATCTATAAAAATTTCATTAAATTAAGAATTGTTATATTGAATTTGTATTTAAAAGGGGGATTATAAAATGTCAAAAAATAAATTGAATAGAAAGTGGGAAGTTCTTTTAGTACATCATTCACATACAGATATAGGTTATACTCACAGCCAAGAGATAATTGAATTTTATCATGTGAATTTTATAAAACAAGCAATTGAAATTGCAGAATCCTTAAGAGCAGATAATAGAGAAAATGAATTTGTTTGGGTATGCGAAGCATTTTGGGCTGTAGAGCAGTTCTTAAAAGAAGTTGACGATGAATGGAAGAAGCGTTTTGAAGTTTGTGTGAAAAATGGAAGTATAGAAGTTACAGGTAATTATTTGAACATGACTGAATTGGTTGATGAGAAGATATTGAAAAATCAAATTAAGAAGTCTGTTGATTATGGAAAGAGCATAAATAAAGAAATTAAATCAGCTATGACTGCAGATATAAATGGATATTCTTGTGGATATATTGATGCATTAAAAGAAAATGGAATTGAAAATTTATTATCATGTGTACATACGCATCATGGTATGTATCCACTATTTAGAAAGCATGGACCTTTCTACTGGGAATCAGAAAAGGGTAATAAGATATTAGTTTGGAATGGTGAGCATTATCAATTTGGAAATGAGTTTGGAATAGTAAAAACTGCAACAGCATCATATGTTCATAGAGATGATTTACAAGCAACTTTTACTCAAGACAAGCTTAAAGAATATGGTGAAATTAGAATGTTTAGGTTCTTAAAATCACTAGAAGATCAAGATTATGAATATAACTTTATTCCAATCACTATTCTTGGAATATCTACTGATAATGGATCTCCTAATAAAGAGATAGTTGACTTTGTTAATTGGTGGAATGAAAAATTTGGTGAAGAAGTAACATTTAAGATGACTACTTTAGATGAAGTATTTGATAGAGTTAAAAATGACAAGGCTGAAATACCAACTTATAGTGGAGATTGGCCAGATTGGTGGTCTTTCGGAGTAGGTAGTACACCACATGCCTTAAAGATATATAAAGAGGCACAACGTGTTTTAAATACTACTAAATTATTAGATGAGGATTCAAAGATTAGTGATGATAAATTAGTAAGTCAGTGTGAAGATATGCTAATGCTTTATGCAGAACATACATGGGGACATTATTAATCTGTAGTAGATCCGTGGAATTCATTTGTTAATCTATTAGATTGTAAAAAGTCAGGATATGCAATTAAGGCTCATGAAGTTGCAATGAGAAATTATATAAAAGTCTTAGAAGCAAAAGGTATGAATAGTTTAAAGCCAGATCGCCCATTAAAGTACAAAGTTGTTAATCCACATAATAGAAAAGTTACTGAGTGTGTTAAGTTAGCATTAGACCCTTGGGAAAAGTCTAATAAGACATATGTAGTTAAGGATGAAAATAATAATAAGTACAAATCACAATTTGAAGAGCATCCAGGTGGAATATGTGTTAATTGCGTTTTAACTTTAGAGCCTAAGGAAGAACGTACATTATTTATTAATATAGAAGAAAATCCAATAGAGTATTTAAAGATAAAAAATCAATCTTATTGTGTACAAAGATGTGATGACATATTTTTATATGATGATCCTAGAGAAGTTATTAAATATGACAATGTTTATGAAAATAAGCACGTAAAGATTTCTTGGGATAGAGAAATAGGAATTATTGGCTGGTTTGATAAGGTTAATGGGGTAGAATTATTTGATAATACATCAAAAGTTGGAGCTTTTATGCCAATATATGAATTAACTAAAGCTAAGGGACAAACAACTAGTGATCAATTTGCAGTACGTGCATTAGGCCGTAATATGAGAGGTTCAAATCATGAAGTTTTTTATCCTAAAATTAAGGATGTTAAGATTAGTGAAATTGGAGATGTTTATGGAAAGATAACTTTTGATTTAGAGTTAGAAGGTATCAAAGTTATAAGAGTTGTATTAAAAGTATACAATGAAATGAATAAAGTTGATGTAGTTGTAATGATGAATAAGGAAAGTGAATGGAATCCTGAAAGTGTATTTATTGCTTTACCATTTGCTTTAAATAATAAAAAGATGGACTTGTTCTGTGAAAAAACAGGAGCTGTAATACAAGTTAAAAAGGATCAATTATTAGGGACAAACTGTGATTATAACTTGGTTCAAGATGGAGTAGGATTATTGGAAGATAGCTATGGAATTAGTATTTCTATGCCAGATTCATCATTGATATATACTTCAAAATTACAATATGAAAATGCTAAAAAGCTTTATCATAAGGATTATACTAATCCTAAGGAATACGAGTTATATTCATGGGTAATGAATAACATTTGGGAAACTAATTTTAAGGCATCACTAGGTGGATTTATTGAATTTAATTATTCAGTTACTTGGGAAAATAATATTAATAATAAATATGAGTTAGCTAGCAATAATAATGAAATGAATATTGGATTTGTTAATTATAGAATAGACTAAAAATGGTATTCCCCAGGGGGGAGGAGTAAATTCCCTTAACCCTGGGGAATTTATAAAAGGTGGGTAAGTGATGAAGTATATAAATAGAAAATCGAATTATGATAAATATCCAGAAATACTTGTTTCAGAAAGTTGTGATGGTGCATTTTTAGGATATGAGAAAATTTGCTCTGAAATTAGTAGTAAGATGATTAATAGAAAAAATATAATTGCTATTGATTGTTATATGGGAGTATATGAAGATGAGGTTTTAGAAAATATATCAAAGTATATTGATTTTGATAAGGTTATATTTACGAAAGATATTTTTTTGAAGGTGAAAAAATAACAGATATATTTAATGATAACTTAACTGATGATAGAGTTTTTGGAAAAATGAATGATTTAAGGCTAGAAGACATAATTGACGAGAATAAGATTAAAGAGTATAGAAGGAATATCAATTCAGTTGAAAAAGGAAATATTTTAATTCTAGGAGTTGGTGCATTACTGATATGCAAGCCAGATATTCATATTTATGCAGACTTAGCTAGGTGGGAAATACAACTTAGATATAGAAGTGGGAAATTAGGAAATTATAAAATAGAAAATTATAATGAAGATTTTTTAAAGAAATACAAAAGAGGATATTTTATAGAATGGAGATTAGTAGATAATTATAAAAAGAAGTTTTTCAATGATATAGATTATATATTAGATACTAATGATAATGATTCTGTAAAGATGATAACTGGTGATAATTTTAGAAAAGCTATGGATTTAGCAGTTACTACACCATTTAGAGTTGTTCCATTCTTTGATCCAGGGGTATGGGGTGGACAATGGATGAAGGAAGTATGTGATTTAGATAAAAGTAGTAAGAATTATGCATGGTGCTTTGATTGTGTTCCAGAAGAAAATAGTTTATTCATAAGATTTGGAGATGTTAGAGTTGAAATTCCATCAATTGATTTGGTGCTGTACAAGCCTAAAGAATTGTTAGGAAATAGTATCTTTAACAGATTTGGAGCTGAGTTCCCAATTAGGTTTGACTTTTTAGATACTATGGAGGGTGGAAACTTAAGTTTACAGGTTCATCCATTAAAAGAGTATATAAAAGATAAGTTTGGAATGAGTTATACTCAAGATGAAAGTTACTATATGTTAGATACTGCTGAAGATGCAACAGTATACTTGGGTATGAAAGATAATGTTGATAAAGAAGAGTTTTTAACAGCATTAAAAGAGGCTCAAACAGGTGAAAATAATTTAGATGTAGAAAAATATATAAATAAATTTCCAGCTAAAAAGCATGATCATTTTTTAATTCCTAATGGAACAATACATTGTTCAGGTAAAAATAGTATGGTATTAGAAATAAGTGCCACACCATATATATTTACCTTTAAGCTTTGGGATTGGGGAAGATTAGGATTAGATGGATTACCAAGACCAATTCATTTGGAGCATGGCAAAGAAGTTATACAGTTTAATAGAAACACTGAATGGGTAAAGAAAAATTTAGTGAATAACATTGTTACTATAAGTGAAGAAGATGGATTTAAGGAAGAAAAAACAGGACTTCATGAGTTAGAATTCATAGAAACTAGAAGATTATGGTTTAATAAAAAAATAAAAAATAATACAAATGGGACTTTAAATGTATTGAATCTTATTGAAGGAGAAGAGGCAATAATAGAAAGTCCAAGCAATAAATTTAAGCCATTTAAAGTTCATTATGCAGAAACTTTTATAATTCCAGCTGATATATATGAATATACACTATCACCATCTGGTAATAGTGTTGGAAAAACAATAGGTGTAATAAAGGCATATGTACGAGATAATACCAACAATAAATAAGTAATGAAAAGAATTAATAATAAATCTGTGGAGGATATTAATAAAAATGAAATATTATGTTGGGCTTGATGTTGGAGGAACGTATATAAAGTCGGCAGTAGTAAATAGTAATGGTGAAATTTTAGATGATAAGATAATAATTAATGAGTCATTTTCTAATTGTGATAAGGAAACAGTATTATGTAATATTATGAACATAATAAAAGAAAGAATAAGTTCACTTAGTAATTGTAATTTTTCAGGAGTGGGTATTGCATTTCCAGGTCCTTTTGATTATGAGAATGGAGTATCATATATAAAGGGTATAAATAAGTATGAAAGTATATATGGTGTAAATATAAAAGAAGAAATTATAAAATATGCTAAAGAAAATTTGAAAAATATAACTAATGATTTTAATTTAAAGTTTGAAAATGATGCAGCAATGTTTGCTTTAGATGAAGAATTATTGAATAATAAGAAAAGAAATAAGGTTTTTACATTATGCATAGGTACAGGTTGCGGATCTGCTTATATTGAAAATGATGAAGTTATAAAAAATAAATGGATATATAGTATTCCGTATAGGGATGGAATAATAGATGATTATATTTCTTGTAGGGGAATATTAAAAATTGCTAATGAATGTGGAATTATTGGTTTAGAAGTAAAAGAAATTGCAGATAAAGCATTAAAGGGTGAAGATTTAGCTAAAGTAGTTTGGAATACTTTTGAAAATAACTTATTAGAGGTGTTTAAGCTAATGCTTTAAGCCAGATAGAGTAATAGTTGGAGGACAAGTAGCAAAGAGTAGTGAATTGTTCTTAGGAAAGAGTATTGATTATTTTAATGAAAACAATGTTGAAGTAGTAGTTACAAAAGATACTTCTAAAAGTGCAATAGTTGGAAGTGTAATGCTATTTTAAAGATGAATTTAAATATGGATATGTCAATATATTAGAGTATTTAATAGACAACGTTATTATTTATAAACTATTTAGAAAGAACACCTATAACAGTGATTTGAATTACTGTTATAGGTGTTTTTTACACTTTAATTTAAAATAGCTTTAGAATAAAATGATATATGATTTAGATTCTAACAAATAATATTAATATATTTTGTCTTATCCACTTTAATATTTTTATGCTTTATAAAATAATCAATAATAACTTCAGGCATTTCAACTAATATTTCTCTTAAACGTGGACATTCCTTATATACATCATATCCACCAACACCAGTAGATCTATAATTATTCATAACAAGAGAAAGTATCATCTAATTCTTTACCTTTAAACTTTATAGAGACAACTCTATCACCAACAGGTCTATTCAAATCAAAAGTATAATCTATATTTGCAAAATAGTCATAATTATAATGTTGTATTTTAGGTTTTAAAAATGCATCAGAAATTGATATATTCTCATTATCATTACTAAAATAACTAGCACATCTTTCTAATACTGTTTTTAATTGAGCCCTATTAATTTCAACTATTACTAATGTATTTGGAAACATATAAGTAGATACAACATCTCTTACAGTAACATTTTTATCAAATCCCTTTATTTCATTAGAAAAGCAAGTACATGATATATCAGCACCACTTTCATCAAGCTGAACTGAATTTATAAAGTTAGCTAAAGCTGAACCATTTAGGGCCATATCTAAATGAGAAGATGGATATAAATTTTCATCTAAAAATCCTATAGGAGTGTCTAACCATTTTTGAACATCATTTTCTAAAGGTAAATATTTATTATATATTTCATTTTCACAATTTAATTTAACCTTTTTAAGAGAGGAAGTAATAGTCTTACTACCATCATCATTTAAATTTAATTCTACTTGTACATAACTACTAGCTCTTTGAGGTGTTTGAACAACATGAGTACCATTAATGATAGTATCTGCTAATGGCATATGTTGATGACCAGTAAGTAAGATGTCAAAGTCGAATTCCATACATAGTTTATAAGCTATATTTTCACTTGTAAACATAAGTTGTTTATGTGAGTTTAAGTCATACTCAAATCCACCATGATAAAGTCCAATTACAATATCTGATACTGATTTTACTTCATCAAAATAATATTTTACAGCTTCAAATGTATCAGTAATGTTTATGTTAGCTATATTTTCAGTTCTTTCCCAATGATTTATAAAGTCTGTCGTTATTCCTATAATTCCAACTTTTAATCCATTTTCCAAGGTCTTTATAGAATAAGGTAATATAGGTAGTTCACCAGTTTTATCAACAACATTTGCACATAAGCACTTAGCATTTAATGTACGAAGATATTTTCTTAAATATAATAGGCCATAATTAAAATCATGATTTCCTAGAGTTATAAAATCATATCCAGCAGCATTCATAATATCTGCAATAGGATGAATATTAAATTTTTGACCACTTAAATAATAAGTAAGAGGTGAACCTTGAATAGTATCTCCAGCATCCATAATTAATGTATTACCATCTTTTTTGAAATCATTAATCATATTTATTAAATCAATATCTTTAGGTTCTTTATCTATATAGTTTGTTGGATATAAATATCCATGCATATCAGATGTAAAATAAATTTTTAAATTTTTCATATATACCTCTTTGAAATTTTTATAATTTTATATTAGTTTTCACTTAGATTAAATAGATTATAACATAGCTTTAACCTCATAAGATAGATAGCACTTGACGCTATTTAATAGAAGTGGGACAATATATTAAATGGGAAAATATAGAAAAGGAAGGTTTGGGGGAGGAAGCTATAATAAATTATGAATTTTTTGCTAAAATAGTAGGGATATTATTAATAATACTTATAATAGGGTCATTAGTTTCATTAGTTATAACAAATAAAAAGAAATAAAATAATTAGATTGAGAGATTTATACTTAGGTGCAAATCTCTCTTTATGAGTTATAAGAATATTTTAAATATATAAAGAGCAAAATATCAATAATATAAAAAACTGCGAATAAAATTTTGTATTTTTAGACATAAGCAAAGAATTGTCTAAATACATTTTAAATTATGAATATTATAATGATTAATATAGAATATACAAAGTATTGGAGGTATTAAATTTATGGCTAAAAAATTCAATAAAAATAAATCAAATGCTTTATGGACATTAGGAGCTATAGCTGGTGTTACAGCTATTGCAACAATGGTTGTGAAAAATAACAAAAATAAGAGCTTAAAAGAAAATGAAACTTTTACATATAGTGATGCTAATGGTGATAAACAAGTTTATTTTGTTGGTGGTGGTTTAGCTTCTTTAGCAGGAGCAGCTTACTTAATAAGAGATTGTAATTTCAAAGGTGAAAATATTCATATAATTGAAGGATTAAAAATCCTAGGTGGAAGTAATGATGGTGCTGGAGATCCGATAAATGGGTTTGTTTGTCGTGGTGGAAGAATGCTTAATGAAGAGACTTATGAAAACTTCTGGGAATTATTTAGGTCAATACCTTCATTAGATATGCCAGGAATGAGTGTAACAGAAGAGATATTAAATTTTGATCACTTACATCCAACACATGCACAAGCAAGATTGGTAGATAAAAATGGAATTATTCAAGATGTAAGAAGTATGGGATTTAATAATGATGATCGTATGGCATTAGGTAAATTAATGATTACTCCAGAAGAAAATTTAGATGATATGACTATAGAACAATGGTTTATCAACACACCACATTTCTTTGAAACAAATTTCTGGTATATGTGGCAAACAACATTTGCTTTCCAAAAGTGGTCTAGTTTATTTGAATTTAAGCGTTATATGGAACGTATGATTTTCGAGTTTTCACGTATAGAAACATTAGAAGGTGTTACACGTACTCCATATAATCAATATGAATCAGTAATATTACCATTAAAAGCATATTTAGATAAGTTTAATGTAGA
>OCHV01001265.1_pt1 | contig 17055 bp, 19 predicted proteins | sample 1538461 | NCBI WGS metagenome assembly OCHV01 (sample SAMN04571692, study PRJEB22368) | human gut metagenome | biome: human gut; material: stool | host: Homo sapiens | place: Luxembourg | collected 2012-08-03 | reverse complement strand
CCAACCGGCGTGAATATGCAGCTTTTTATGGAAAAATGGCATGTATACAGTATGCCCGGTGGATTTCAAGACTGGGGATAGATGTAATCATACCGGTTCCGCTGCATCGGAAACGCAGGAGGGAGAGAGGGTATAATCAGGCAGAACTCTTTGCAAAGGAAATAGGAAAACGTACCGGAATTCCGGTAGAAACGAAATTGCTATATCGGTGTATAAATACCAGACCCCAGAAGGAACTTAATGACCAGGAACGCAAGAAAAATCTGAAAAAGGCTTTTACAATCGCACAAAATATAGTACAATTAAGAAAAGTTCTGCTTGTAGATGACATTTACACAACTGGAAGTACCGTGGATGCAGCAGCAGAATGTTTGAAGGTATCAGGAATACAAGAGGTTTATGTACTTTGCATTAGCATTGGCAGGGGACATTAGGAGGAGAAAGAATGGACGTAAGAAACTGCAAAGGATGCGGAAGATTATTTAATTATTATGGGGGCGTACCGTTATGTAAAGCCTGCAAAGATAAACTGGAAGAGAAGTTCCAGGAGGTAAAAGAATATTTGCGGCAGAACCCGAATACTCCGATACAGGTTGTATCGGAAGATAATAATGTTTCTGTAAAACAGATTAAACAGTGGGTGCGTGAAGAAAGACTTGTCTTTTCAGAAGATTCACCACTTGGTCTGGAATGTGAAGGCTGTGGAACAATTATCAAAACAGGGCGTTTCTGTGAGAAATGCAAACGTAAAATGGAAACGGACTTCCAGAGTGTAATAAAGAAAAAACCGGTGGAGCCTCAGTTGGATAAGAGACCGAAGGAAAGAGATAAGATGAGATATCTGTAACTGTAGATTAAGAACTGCCGCAGTGACTGGTGGCAGTTTTTTCTTTTCAGAAGATAATATCTATGTTATACTAAAGAGAGTTTGTTTAGGAGCAGAGTATGATTAGTAAAGAACGCGTCAGACATATGACAAAGCTGGCAGAATTCGAAAATGAAGAAAGTAAAGCCTGCCAGAAAGCAACACAGTATTTTAGAAGAGATTATGTTGCCATGGAGTTGATAAAAAGCTTTTTTGCCGGAACCATTGCGTTCGGACTTCTTTTTGTGCTGTGGCTTTTTTACGACATGGAGAATCTGGTAAAGAAAATTAATGATATGGATATGATTGGATTTGGCATCCGGATTGTAATGGTGTATCTGGTATTTCTGGCTGCTTATCTGATGATTACTTATATTATCTATAATCGTAGATATACAAAGGGGAGAAAACAGGTAAAGGAGTATTATAACAGACTGAAGAGGGTGAGCAGTCTGTATCGTGAGGAAGAAAATATATCTAATACGGATGACTGGGAGGTTTAGGATGACGGGTTTACTCGAACTGAAGGAGCGGTTAATCCGCTTTTTTGGAAAAAATGAAATATATGTGGTGCCGGTACTTAAGTTTATTCTGGCAACAGTGGTATTTCTGCTGATCAATCAAAATATTGGCTATATGACCAGACTGGCCGGACTTCCGGTAACACTGGTACTGGCACTGTTATGTGCGGTTCTTCCGGTCAATGCTATCCTGTTGTTTGCGTTCATTCTGATTGCTGCACATTTATTTGCACTGTCTATGGATGTATGCGTGGTAGGACTGATTCTTATGCTGGTTATCGCACTGCTGTATTTACGGTTTTCACCAAAAGATGGTTATTATGCAGTGCTGACACCGATAACATTTGCATTACATACCCCATATATCATGCCGATTTCAGCAGGACTGTTACGGACACCGGCATCTGCTGCATCTATTGTGAGCGGAACTGTGATGTTTTATTTCCTGAAGGGAATAAAGGAAAATGAGGCAGTATTAAGTGCAGTGGAAGAGGACAGCAATGCGGCTTCTAAGATGGTGGTAGCAATCAACCAGCTGCTGGGAAATAAGGAAATGTATCTGGTACTGGCAACTTTTATTGTGATTTTACTGGTGGTTTATGTAGTGCGCCGCCTGTCCATAGATTATGCATGGACAGTGGCGTCACTGGCTGGTATTCTGATTGGACTTACTGTGCTGATTAGCGGTTTTGTAATGCTTGGAATCAAGGGACAAATCGTCTGGATTATTGTAGGAGGCGTAATTTCTACGGTGATTGCATTGATACAGCAGTTCCTGTTCTTTAACCTGGATTATAGCAGGACAGAACGGGTACAGTTTGAGGATGATGAATATTACTATTATGTAAAGGCGGTACCGAAGATTTATGTTACAACCAAGGAGAAAAAGGTAAAACGTATCGCAGCCAAGGATGAGGAAAAAGAACGTATTTCCCGCAAAGCATTGGCAGAGGAAATGGATATAGACGAAGATTTGCTGAAATAAGACAGAGAGGAAGTGGAACAGGTGCAGTCATTTTTGACAGTGTTGGAAAATTTTAAAGAAAATTATCTGGCGTGGGTAAGCGTTTTGAACATTACGGTATCAAAGACTGATATTGTAGAAATGCTTATTATTGCGTTCCTGTTTTATCACGTCCTGAAATGGATTAAGGATACACGGGCATGGATGCTGTTAAAAGGAATTCTTGTGATTTTAGCGTTTGTACTTGTGGCAGCAATCTTCCAGATGAATACAATTCTCTGGATAGCAGAGAAGACGATTAATGTAGCAATTATTGCAATCGTTGTTATCTTCCAGCCGGAGCTCCGGAAAGCACTGGAAGAATTGGGACGAAAAAAATTTATTTCATCCCTCTTTTCTTTTGATTTTGGAAAAAACGGAGTGGAACGTTTCAATGACCATACGATTGGAGAACTGGTAAAGGCAAGCTATGAGATGGGTAAGGTGAAGACCGGAGCCCTGATTGTAGTGGAAAATGAAATTATGCTGACAGAATACGAAAGAACTGGTATTGCGCTGGATTCCCTGGTATCAAGCCAGCTTCTGATTAATATATTTGAAAAGAACACTCCGTTACATGACGGAGCTATTATTGTACGTGGGGACAGGGTTGTCTCTGCAACCTGTTATCTGCCACTGTCTGACAGCCTGGAACTGAGCAAGGATCTGGGAACCAGACATCGTGCGGCAGTTGGAATTAGTGAAGTGAGTGATTCTCTTACAATTGTGGTATCAGAGGAAACCGGAAAGGTTTCTATTGCGATGGGTGGACAGCTGTACCGTAATGTGGATGCGGAGTTTCTACGCAGCAAACTGAAATTTCTCCAGAGCAGCAATATCGAACCAAAGCGCTTCCAATTACTGAAGAGGAGGTTACGCAATGTTAAAAAAGCTGACAAAACTGGTGACGAATAATTTTGGACTGAAGGTTGCAGCATTATTCTTCTCTGTTGTGCTGTGGCTTGTTGTTGTCAACATTGATGATCCGACACAGGCGAAGAACTTTACCACGTCTATTACGATAACCAATTCGGATTATATGACACAGCAGGGCAAATACTTTGAAGCAAAGGACAGTAATCTGCAGGTAACCTTTAAGGTTTCTACTGTGCGTTCTGTTATGAAGAACTTGAGCAATACTGACTTCCGGGCAGTAGCAGATATGGAAAATGTTGAGCAGGTAGACGGTGTATACCGGGTACCGATTGAGATAACTGCAACACGATATGCGTCTGCGGTGAACTTCCAGGGCAAAACACAGTATATGGAAGTAAATGTAGAAGATCTGATGCTGTCACAGTTTTCTATTAAGGCAAAAACGGTAGGAGATGCAGCTGAGAATTATGCGGTGGGAGATGTGCGGGTATCTCCGAACATCTTAAAAGTAACCGGACCGGAATCGGTGGTGAATCAGATTGATCATGTAGAAGCAACCATTGATGTAACAGGTGCATCCGCAGACTTGACGGATAGTGTAGTCCCGGTTGTATATAATGCAAACGGTGAGGCGGTAGACACCTCAAAGCTGAATTTTAATATTGATAAAGTGACAATTTCGGCTACGATACTTAATATCCGTAAGCTTTCAGTAGAAATTGAACCGAGTGGAACGGTTGCAGATGGATTTGTATGCACCGGAGTGACGATTAATCCGAATAAGATAACGATAAAGGGAACACCGGAAGCACTGAACGCAGCCGGAAGTATTGTGATTCCGTCAGACCAGCTGGATATCAGCGATGCAACTGGCAATGTAGTGAAGACAATTAACATTTCTTCGTATCTGCCGGATGATGTAGAGGTGGTCGATGCTGACAATCTGAATGTTGAAGTAACCGCAGTGGTGGAGCAGATTGTATCAGAATCTTATAGCATACCGGTTGAAAACATTGCAATTCAGAATCTGAAAGAGGGTTATGAAGCAGTCTTTGCAGAGAGTACAGTTACAATAACCTTAAAGGGACTGCGGAATGATCTGGATAAACTTATGGCAGACAGCATTAAGGGAAATGTAAATGTAGCAGGACTGGCAGAAGGTAATCATACCGTAACAGTTACCCTGGAGCTGGATGACAGCTTATATTCCGTAAATGGAACACAGTCTGCAGTGATAACCATAACAAAGAAATCAGAAAATACATCAGATACTACAAATACCGGAAATGACAATGGAACCCATACGGGTTCGAATGGTGGTACAGAAACGGGAACGGGCAGTACCAATGGAAATAATACGAATAATGGAAATTCGGAGGAAGATTAGAAAATGAGCAGAATGTTTGGAACAGATGGTGTAAGAGGTGTTGCAGGAGCGGAGCTGACTATTGAACTGGCAACAAAGCTTGGGCAGGCAGGTGCCTATGTGCTGACGAAAGAGCAGGAACATCAGCCGACATTAATTGTAGGATGTGATACAAGAATTTCAGGTGGAATGCTTGCCAATGCACTGATGGCAGGAATCTGTTCTGTAGGAGCCAATGCAATCTATGTAGGGGTAATGCCGACACCGGCGATTGCCTATCTGACCAGAAAACATAAAGTAGATGCAGGCGTTGTGATTTCCGCATCCCATAATCCGATGGAATTTAACGGAATCAAATTCTTTAATGGAGACGGATATAAGCTTTCTGATGCGTTGGAGGATGAAATCGAAGAGCTGATCCGCAATAATATGAAAGATGTTGTACTGCCGATTGGATCCGGTGTGGGAAGAATTGACTATCGTTTTGATTTGCGTGATGAATATGTGAAATTTATGAAGAAATGTGTGCCGGTTGATTTGACCGGTATGAAGATTGTGATAGACTGTGCAGAGGGTGCATCCTACTATACATCGGTTAAGACATTAAAAGACCTGGGTGCAGATCTGGTTGCTATCCATACGAAACCGGATGGAACCAATATCAATGCCAACTGCGGTTCCACCCATATGGAAGAACTTCAGGCAAGGGTTGTTTATGAAAAAGCAGACGTTGGTCTTGCATTTGATGGCGATGCTGACCGTATGCTTGCGGTAGATGAAAAAGGTGACCTGGTGGATGGCGACCAGCTTATGGCAATCTGTGGATGCCATATGAAGAAAAAAGGAACTTTAAAGAAAAATACCATTGTAGTAACCGTTATGACCAATCTTGGCTTCAGTCTGATGGGAGAGCGGGAAGGCATCCATGTAGAGAAAACCAAGGTCGGAGACAGATATGTCCTTGAAAATATGCTGGAGAATGGCTATAATATCGGGGGTGAGCAGTCCGGACATATTATATTTTTAGATGATAATACAACCGGTGACGGACTTCTTTCCGGACTTCATTTATTACAGGTAATGAAGGAAACCGGCAGGAAATTATCTGAGCTGGCAGAGGTGATGGAAGTATTGCCGCAGGCACTTGTGAATGCCAAAGTGCCGAATCACAAGAAAGAAAAATTCATGGAATATACTGAGATTGCAGAGGCAATCAAGGCATTGGAAGAGAAATTCAATGGGGAAGGAAGGGTACTGATTCGTCCATCCGGAACCGAGCCGCTGGTAAGAGTTATGATTGAGGGAAAGAACCAGAGCGAGATTGAAGAAGAAGCACAGAAGCTGGCTGAATTAATTACCAACACAATGCTGTGATCAGGAGGGGAATAGAAATGGTAAGTCAGAAAGTTAAAATAAAGAATCCAACAGGATTACATTTGCGTCCGGCAGGAATACTCTGCAAGGAAGCAATGCAGTATAAATCGTTAGTAACATTTCATTATCGCGGAAATACCGCTAATGCCAAAAGTGTTTTAAGCGTACTGGGTGCGTGCATCAAATTTGGAGATGAAATCGAATTTGTCTGCGAAGGTGATGATGAGGACGAAGCATTAAAGGCAATGGTAGAAGCCGTAGAAAGTGGATTAGGAGAATAAAAGATGAAAAAAATACTGGTAACTGGATGTAATGGACAGTTAGGAAGAGCAATTCGCAAGGAATATGCAGCAAGTGATGTGGAATTTATCAATACAGATGTTGTTGCAGGGAATGGAATTGTTTCTTTGGACATTACAAATATCGATGCGGTAATGGAGATGGTAAAGGATACAAAACCTGATATTATCATTAACTGCGCTGCACATACAAATGTAGATAAGTGTGAAGAACAGCAGGATCTTGCATATAAAATTAATGCAATTGGTCCAAGAAATTTAAGTATTGCATCTTCTGAAATTGGAGCAAAGATGATTCATATTTCAACAGATTATGTCTTTGAGGGAAATGGAACAAGACCATATATCGAATTTGACAAGCCAAATCCGATTAGCGCATATGGAAGAACAAAACTTGAGGGAGAAAATTTTGTCAAACAATTTGCTGACAGGTTCTTTATGCTCCGTACAGCATGGCTTTATGGAGATGGAAGAAATTTTGTCAAAACAATGCTCTCTTTGGCGGAGACACATGATGAATTGAGCGTTGTCTGTGATCAGCTTGGTTCACCAACCAGTGCAGTTGAACTTGCTAAAATGATTCACTTCTTAGAGAAAACAGATAATTATGGCATTTTTCATGCTACCTGTGAGGGAGATACTAACTGGGCAGAGTTTGCGGACGAAATAATGAAGCGTGCAGGAAAGACGACCAGAATAAAACATGTGACATCGGAAGAATATAAGAAAATGAATCCGGCATCTGCAAATAGACCGGCATATTCCATTCTTGAAAATTATATGTTGAAACTCACCAGTGACTATAGAATGGCTGACTGGCATGATGCACTGGATGTTTATATGAAAGAACTGTTGGGATAATAGGTGAAAGAATGGAGCCTTTAGTAAGCGTGTGTATTCCGGCTTATAATAATGCCGGGTATATTAGAGAAACAATTGATTCAATTTTAAATCAGACCTATCATAACATTGAACTTGTGGTTGTAGATGATAATTCGAAAGATAATACACTGGATGTCATTCGAAGTGTGAAGGATTCCAGAGTAAAGGTTTATCATAACGAAGAGAATCTTGGTATGGTTGGGAACTGGAACAAGTGTTTAAGCCTTACCAGTGGGGAATATATTAAATTGATATGCGCAGATGATATGTTGGATCAGAATGCAATAGAGATAGAAGCACGTGCGATGCAGCAGCATCCAACAGTGAATCTGGTGGAAAGCGATACCCGTCTGGTTGATATTAATGGAAAGAAAACAGGTGTATTTCACAGATATCATAAATCTGGAGAGGTTAATGGGAAAAAAGTTGCTAAGAAATCGTTACTGATACAGAATTTTTTTGGTGCACCTGTTAATAACATGATCCGTAAGTCCGCGCTGGAAAAAGTGGGATATTTTGATGAATCTTTTACATATATATTGGATTTTGATATGTGGGTCAGATTAGCCTGCAGTGGTGATATCTATATTATTCATCAGCAGCTGAACAGTTTTAGAATACGAAATGATTCCAATACTGGGAATTTGATTGGAGCAAATCGTGATGTTTATGTGGACGAGCATAAGCGGTTGGTAGAAAAACATGCTTCAAACGGGGTTATTAAATTATCTAAATTTGATATTGGATTTAGTGTATGGTTCCGTAAAGTGAGAAATGTGTTAATTGGAATATACTTAAAATTATTCTCGAAGTAGGGGTAATCAGATGAAGAAAATAGTAATAATTCCAGCGTACAATGAAGAAGGTGGAATTGTAAAAACTGTTACAGATGTAATGGAAAATGCAAAGGATTTTGATTATGTGGTAATCAATGACTGCTCCAAAGATAATACATTAGAAATATGCCATGAACATAATTTTAATGTTGTAAATCTTCCTGTTAATATGGGAATTGGTGGTGGAGTTCAGACGGGTTATATGTATGCGTATCGTAATGGATATGATATAGCAGTACAGTTTGATGGTGATGGACAACATAATGCCAGTTATTTGGACAGCATGTCGAAGAAACTTGTTGAAGAAAATTTAGATATGGTAATTGGTTCCAGATATATAGAGAAAGAAGGATTTCAGTCTTCCGGAATGCGCCGCATGGGAATTAAATATTTTACTGGTTTGATAAAGCTGCTGACCGGAAAGAAAATTACTGATCCGACTTCTGGTATGCGTATGATAAATCGGAAAATAATGAAACAGTTTTCAGAAGAATATCCAAAAGATTATCCGGAACCGGAGAGCATAGTGACAATTCTAAAAGAAGGGGCTAAAGTAGAAGAAATACCGGTAAAGATGAATGCAAGGGAGGAAGGTGTATCGTCAATTTCTCCGTCTAAATCCATTTATTATATGGTAAAAGTAAGCATAGCAGTCTTAATTGCTGCAATACGAAAGTAGAGGTAATCAATGGGCATTAAAGTACAGATTATTATATTAGTGATAATTATTGTGGCGTTATTATGTCTTGGTAATATGATACGGAAGAAAAAAGTAGATTTGCGGTACGCGTTGCCGTGGATTATAATGGGATGCATTATGCTTGTTTTGGATGTGTTCCCGCAGTTGCTGGGTAAAATGGCAACTCTGTTGGGATTTGAACTTCCGATAAATATGTTATTCTTTTTGGGCGTATGTTTGGCACTGGCAATATTGTTTATGCAGACAGTTGCCATTTCCAATTTGTCGGAGAAGGTAAAAAAACTGACACAGGAAGAAGCTTTAATGAATAAAACAGTTGATGATAAGATAAAGAAAAGAGAGGAAAAGTAAATGAGCAAAACAAAGGTATTGGTTACAGGTGCGAATGGTTATATTGGCAGACATGTTGTAGAACAATTACTTAATATGGGGGCTGATGTTCTTGCAGCGGATTTCAGTTTTGATGGAGTTGATGAGAGAGCACAGAGAGTGGAGACACCGATTTTTAGCGGCTTAGAAGATATTTATGAACAGATGGGAAAACCGGATGTATGCATTCATCTTGCATGGAGAAACGGATTTGTTCATAATGCAGATTCTCATATTGAAGATCTTCCGAACCATTATACTTTCTTAAAGAATATGATAGAAGGCGGATTGAAACATGTTGTTGTAATGGGAACAATGCACGAAGTAGGATATTGGGAGGGGGCAATTGACGAAAATACTCCAACCAACCCATTATCGCTTTATGGAATTGCTAAAAATGCATTAAGACAAATGGTGGAGCTTCTTGCCAAGAAAAGCGAAGTTTGCTTTCAGTGGACTAGAGGTTACTATATTATAGGAGATGACATTAAGAGTAATTCAATCTTCTCCAAAATTGTACAGGCTGAGCAGGCAGGTAATAAAAAATTCCCATTTACTACAGGAAAAAATTTGTATGATTTTATCTCTTTGGAAGAACTTGCAAAGGAAATTGCATGTGTAAGCTTACAGACAGAAGTGAATGGTATTATTAACTGTTGTACAGGAAAACCGGTATCACTTGCAGAACAGGTAGAATCATTTATTAAAGAACATAATTTTAAAATCCGTCTGGAATATGGAGCATATCCGGATCGTGCATATGATTCACCGGGAGTATGGGGAGATGCAAAGAAAATTCAGCAGATAATGAGCAAAGTTGAAAAGTAAAAGAATAGATGATATAATAACACAACAATGTAAATTAGGAGGATACTCAAAATGAGAACTTATTTGGTGACAGGTGGAGCAGGATTTATAGGATCTAATTATATTCATTATATGTTTAGAAAATATGATAATGAAATCAGAATTATCAATGTAGATGTTTTGACTTATGCTGGAAACCTGGAAAATTTGAAAGATATTGAAAACAGAGATAATTATACTTTTATCAAAGCTGATATTACAGACAGTGAGGCTATCAGTAAGATTTTTTCAGAAAATGATATTGATCGTGTAGTTCATTTTGCGGCAGAAAGTCATGTTGACAGAAGTATTAAAAATCCGGAAGTTTTTGTAAAGACAAATGTACTTGGAACAGCTGTTATGCTGAACTGTGCAAAGGCAGCATGGGAATTGCCGGATGGTACTTTCAAAGAGGGAAAGAAATTCATGTATCTACAGATGAAGTATATGGTTCACTGGAAGATGACGGAACAAGTTATTTCTATGAGACAACACCATATTCCCCACATAGTCCATATTCTGCAAGTAAGGCATCATCAGATTTTCTGGTAAAAGCATATATTGATACCTATCATTTCCCTGCTAATATTACTAACTGTTCTAATAACTATGGACCATATCAGTTCCCAGAGAAACTGATTCCTCTTATTATTAATAATGCATTACATGGAAAGAAATTACCGGTGTACGGTGATGGAATGAACATCCGTGACTGGTTGTATGTAGATGATCATGCAAAAGGAATTGACATGGTTCAGGAAAAAGGTCGCCTCGGAGAAACATATAATATTGGCGGACATAATGAAAAACGTAATATTGAAATTATTAATATTATTATTGAAACATTACAGGAGATTCTTCCAGATGGTGACCCAAGAAAAGCAAATGTAAGCAAAGATCTGATTACTTATGTAGAAGATCGTAAGGGACATGACAGACGTTATGCAATTGCACCGGACAAAATTAAGGCTGAAATTGGCTGGGAGCCAGAGACCATGTTTAAAGAGGGAATTAAGAAGACAATTGCGTGGTACCTTGAACATGAAGACTGGATGAAGAATGTGACAAGTGGAGATTATCAGAAATATTACGAAGATATGTATAGTAATAAATAAAAATAAGAAATAAATAAGAAATGGAAGGGCTGCCCGATTTTAAATCGGACAGCCCTTTTTGCAACAAAATCAAGTCATTGCAAAGAATGTATATTGTGAAATACAAAAGACCCGTAATTTGCTTTTTCTTTACAAAAGTGTTAAAATAAATCGATTATATTATGACGAAAATGTTGGAGGTATGTTTGATGAAAGGAATTATACTTGCTGGAGGTTCCGGCACAAGACTTTATCCATTAACAAAGGCTATTTCAAAACAGATTATGCCAGTATATGATAAGCCAATGATTTATTATCCGTTATCAACACTTATGCTTGCTGGAATTCGAGAAGTACTTATTATTTCTACTCCGAGAGACCTTCCGGTATTTGAGGAATTGTTAGAGGATGGAAGTCAATTGGGTATGCACATCGAATATGCAATTCAGGAAAGCCCAAGAGGACTTGCAGATGCATTTATTATTGGAGAAAAATTTATTGGTAAAGATGCTGTTGCATTGGTATTAGGAGATAATATCTTCTATGGACAGAGTTTTTCCAAGGTATTAAGAAGTGCTGCAGAGCGTACAGAAAATGAAGGCGGAGCTACAATCTTTGGTTATTATGTAAGAGATCCAAGAGAATACGGCGTAGTAGAATTTGATGAAAATGGAAAAGCTTTATCTATTGAAGAAAAACCAGCAGAACCAAAGTCTAATTATGCGGTTCCGGGTTTGTATTTCTATGACAATAATGTAGTTGAAATTGCCAAAACTGTGAAACCGTCAGCCAGAGGAGAAATTGAAATTACAAGTGTTAATAATGAATATTTGAACAGGGAAACTTTAAGTGTAGAGACTTTAGGACGAGGCTTTGCATGGCTTGATACAGGAAATCATGATATGCTCCTGGCAGCAGCTGATTTTGTATCAGCATTCCAGAAACGTCAGGGATTGTATATTTCATGTATTGAAGAAATTGCTTATAAGAGAGGCTTTATAGATAAGGAACAGCTTGTAAAACTGGCACAGCCTTTGTTGAAAACAGATTATGGTAAGTATTTGATGGAAATTGCAGAAGGATTATAAATAGAAAAGAGGAAAACAAAATGGGAAAAATTAAAGTAACAGATGATTGCAATGGTATCAAAGGATTAAAAGTAATTGAGCCTGCAGTATATGGAGATGCCAGAGGTTATTTTATGGAGACATATAATTATAACGATTTCAAAGAGGCTGGAATTGATTGTGAATTTGTGCAGGATAATCAGTCAGCATCTAAGAAGGGTGTTTTAAGAGGACTTCATTTTCAGATAAATTATCCACAGGACAAGCTGGTTCGAGTTGTAAATGGTACTGTATTTGACGTGGCCGTAGATTTAAGAGAAGGCTCTGAGACATTTGGAAAATGGTTTGGTGTAGAACTTTCCGCAGAAAATAAGAAACAGTTCTTCATTCCGAAAAATTTTGCTCACGGATTTATTGTTTTGAGTGATTATGCAGAATTCTGCTATAAAGTAACGGATTTCTATCATCCAAATGATGAGGGCGGATTATTATGGAAAGATCCGGAAATCGGAGTTGAATGGCCAATGCCGGAAGGCATGACTGAGGCAGATCTTATTTTATCGGATAAAGATAAGGTTTGGGGCGGTATTAGCACATTTAAGAAATAGAGGTTAATATGCGACAGTATATAGATACATTCATGAGATATCGGTCTTTGCTGACAGAACTGGTCAGCAGAGACCTTAAAACTAAATACAGAAGATCTGCATTGGGATTTATGTGGTCGGTGCTGAACCCATTGGGAATGATGGTTGTATTGACTATTGTATTTTCTACAGTGTTTCAGCAGGCAATTCCAAATTTCCCGGTTTATTTAATGTGTGGACAATTAACATTTAACTTTTTTAATGAGGCGAGCAATATGGCAATGACCTCTGTGCTGGATAATGCACCTTTGATTAAAAAAGTATATGTGCCAAAATATTTATTCCCATTATCAAGGGTGTGTTCATCTTTGGTAAATATGTTGACATCATTTGTTGCGTTAATGATTGTTATATTAATTACAAGAACACCAATTACATGGACTATTTTTTTGTCAGTATTTCCAATTTGTTTTGCAACATTGTTTTCCCTTGGAATAGGACTTATATTGTCTGTGGTTGTGGTGACATTTCGGGACATGAAACACTTATATAGTGTTATTACAACGGCATGGCTATACTTGACACCAGTATTCTACCCAATTAGTATGCTACCTGATTCAGTTGCAGTAATAGTTAGAAATAATCCGTTGACATTAATTGTTGAAATTTTAAGATATAATGTATTGTACCATCAGGTAGCTCCGTTCGTATTGGTATTAAAAACATTGATTTATTGTGCTGTAGCTATGATATTGGGCTTGTGGATGTTTAAAAAACAGCAAGATACCTTCATATTGAAATTATAGGAGGAATTGGTTTGAAACACGAAGAAAATGTGATTGAAGTTGAAAATGTTTCACTTCAATTCCGTTTATATAAAGAAAAAGTTGATAGTATAAAAGAGTATGTGCTAAAAAGGGCAAAAAGAGAATTGGAATATGAAAATTTCTGGGCACTGAAAGATATCAGCTTTGATGTAAAAAAAGGTGAGGCAGTAGGTCTTGTCGGAAAAAATGGCTCTGGAAAGAGTACAATGTTGAAAGTAATTGCGGGAGTCATAAAACCTACATTTGGTGAGGTGAGAAAACAAGGCTCAGTTGCACCAATGATTGAACTTGGTGCAGGCTTTGATTTTGATTTGACTGCAAGAGAAAATATTTATTTGAACGGAGCTATTTTGGGGTATCCTAAGGAGATGCTTCGTGAAATGGAGCATGAAATTATAGAGTTTGCGGAATTGGAAAAGTTTGCAGATGTTCCGGTGAAGAATTTTTCCTCTGGTATGGTAACACGTCTGGGTTTCTCTATTGCAACAATATATAAACCGGATATTTTAATCGTAGACGAAATTTTGTCTGTAGGCGATTTTAGGTTTCAGGCAAAATGTGAGGAAAGAATTGGCTCTATGTTAGAGAGTGGAACCACATTGCTATTAGTATCACATAGTACAGAGCAGGTACGACGAATCTGCGATAAAGCTGTGCTTATAAATCACGGAAATATGCTCTTACATGGTGACGTGGATGAAGTGTGTGATATGTATACAAGACTATAGGAGTTAAATTATGATAATTGATGAAAAGAAAGTAAAACGTTTAATAGCTTATTTTATTTATGATAAACAGGGAATTGTAGATGATTATATCATTTACATGCTGTGTGCATTAAAAGAGCATTCCAGTGAAATAGCCGTTGTTGTAAATGGAAAATTAACATCGGAAAGCAGGGAAAAGTTAAATCAGGTGACACCTGTAGTGATGGTGAGAGAGAATAAAGGACTTGATGTATGGGCATACAAAACAGTTCTCGATTATTATGGATGGGATAAACTAGTTACATATGATGAAGTTATCATGATGAATTTTACGATAATGGGACCGGTGTATCCATTGAGTGAAATGTTTGAATCCATGAGTGCCAGAGATTTAGATTTCTGGGGAATTACAATGTATCATAAATATGAGAAGGGTGATCCATTTGGAACTATTGAATGTGGCTACATTCCAGACCATATTCAGTCTCATTTTATTGCAGTACGAACACCTATGTTAAAAAGCATTGAATTCCAAAGTTATTGGAATAATATGCAGGAAATTAAGGATTATCGTGATGCAGTAGGATGTCACGAGGCGATGTTTACAAAACGCTTCTCGGAAAAGGGGTTTAAATGGGATGTTTATGCAGATATGGGAGATGGTTATAATAATCATCCGATTTTGTGTGCAACAAGAGAAATGCTGGAAGAAAAACGCTGCCCTATTTTTAAAAGAAGATCATTTATGCAGGACTACTCCAACATTATTCATGATACAGTAGGACAGGAAGCTATCGAAGCATATGATTTCATAGATAAGCATACAGATTATGATGTGAATCTGATTTGGGATAATATTTTACGTCTGGAGAATCAGGCAGATATTAAGAAAAATATGCAGCTTAATTACATACTGGACAGTAAACATGGTACAGATATATCAGAAGTGTTAAAGAAAAAAAGAATAGCACTTGTGCTACATTTCTATTTTGAGGATTTAGCAGAATACTGTCTTCATTATGTACAGTCAATGCCAAAAGAAGCAGATATTTACGTGACGGTTGGCTCAGAAAAAAAGAAAAAAATTATTGAAGAGACTTTCTCGGTATTAGAAAACAATGTGAAAGTGATTTTGATTGAAAACCGGGGAAGAGATGTTAGCGCTCTTTTAGTTGGAACAAAGGATTTTATCATGGATTATGATTATGTTTGCTTTGTTCATGATAAAAAGGTAACTCAATTATCGCCACAAACAGTTGGGGTTGGTTTTTCATACAAATGTTTTGAAAATTTATTGCCGACAAAGGAATTTGTTCAGAATGTAATTCGGACATTTGAAGAGAATCCAAGAGCTGGATTGTTGACACCGCCACCGCCAAATCATGGTGATTATTATATTACTTTGGGACTTGAATGGGGCAAGAATTATGATATTACAGTAGAACTTGCAGAAAAATTAGGCATAACAGTTCCGATTGATAAAAAGAAAGAGCCAATTGCTCCACTGGGAACAATGTTCTGGTTCAGACCGAAGGCCTTGAAATTATTGTTTGACCAGGATTGGGAGTATAAGGATTTCCCGGCAGAACCAAATAAAATTGATGGAACGCTATTGCATGCTGTGGAACGGATTTATAGCTATGTAGTACAGCAGGAAGGCTACTATCCGGCATGGATTTTTTCGGAAAAAGGTGCTCAGATTGAAGTGACTAACTTAAACTATATGGTGCGTGGATTAAATAATGCAGTATTTCATATGGGACCGGGTGCGGGAAATTATGAGGATGTTCTGATTACAACAAAACGTGCATTTGGGGAATGGAGAATGTGCCGCTCGGCTTTAGGCTATTTGGAAGGAAATATTGTGCGGGCCAGAATGTATTTTAAAAATGAAAGTGGATTTTCGGAAGAAAATTCATTCCTGGCAGAGAACTCAGTGGATGAAGTCAGCCATCTGGATAATCATGAATTTTTGTATACAGATTTGGACAAACTTGGTGTGATTGAAGAATTACGTTGGGATCCGGGTGAAGTTGGCGGAATTGTAGTAAGAGATATTCATATTAAAGTATTGTTTCAAAACAACCACATTGAGGAATATACACTAAGTGATGCGGTGAGCAACGGAGTAATGGTTGATGATGCTCTAGTGTTCATTGCTCCGGATCCACAATTGTATTTCAGATTAAGGACTACAGGAATTATTAAAAAAATAGTAGTACAGTGCGATTTCATGAATAGTGTTTCTACACAATGTGCACAGAAAATTTACGATAAAATCGGTGGTAAAAAGCCGTTTAAATTCCTGAAAAAAGTGTATAGAAAAATAAAAAAAGTTGGAAAGTGAAAACAATGAAAAGAGAAAGAATATTTTATCTGGATTTTATTCGGGCATTGGCGGTAATACTTATTTTGCTTACACATTACAATGCATTATTTCTATATATGGATCCACAACCTTTGGATAAGGTAGTAATCACATATAAAATATGCAATTTGTATATCGGTGATTTTGGCGTGTCATTGTTCTTTATTATATCAGGCGCCGCATTGATGTACGTATATGAAAACAGCTGCAATCTGGCAAAATTCTACAAGAAAAGATTTGTTGCAATTTATCCAATGTTCTGGATTACTTATATAATTGCGTTTGTAATACAGAAGCTGGTATATCATGCGGATTATTCTGGAATACCAAAACAAAATATTTTGTATACGATATTTGGATTTGACAGTTATTATGCTGCTGTAAAGCCGACTTTCTTCATAATTGGTGAATGGTTTTTAGGATGTATTATTTTAGTTTATATACTATTTCCGTTACTGCGTTGGGGGG
>OCHV01001241.1_pt1 | contig 17257 bp, 10 predicted proteins | sample 1538461 | NCBI WGS metagenome assembly OCHV01 (sample SAMN04571692, study PRJEB22368) | human gut metagenome | biome: human gut; material: stool | host: Homo sapiens | place: Luxembourg | collected 2012-08-03 | reverse complement strand
CACCCTATGCGCCTTGGCGGCCACGTCGCCCGGGTAGAAGTACAGGCCGGTGACGGCGTAGGAGCTCTTTGGGCGCTCGGGCTTCTCCTCGATGGAGACGGCCCTCCCCTCGCCGTCGAACTCCACGACGCCGAAGCGCTCGGGGTCGTCCACGTGGTAGCCGAAGACCGTGGCGCGGCCCGACTCGGCGTTCTGGACGGCGCGCGTCAGGTGGCGCGACAGGCCGTTGCCGTAGAAGATGTTGTCGCCCAGCACCAGGGCGCACGGCTCTCCGCCGATGAAGTCCTCGCCGATGGTGAAGGCCTGCGCCAGGCCGTCCGGCGAGGGCTGCTCCGCGTAGGAGAGGTTCACGCCGTAGCGCGAGCCGTCCCCGAGCAGGCGCTCGAAGTTGGGCAGGTCGGTCGGCGTGGAGATGACCAGGATGTCCCGGATGCCCGCAAGCATGAGGGTGGACAGCGGGTAGTAGATCATGGGCTTGTCGTAGACCGGCAGCAGCTGCTTGGAGGTCACGAGCGTGAGCGGGTACAGGCGCGTGCCGGACCCGCCGGCGAGGATGATGCCTTTCATAACATAACTCCTTAAAAAATAAAGCAGCCAGACATTGCATGCTTGCGGCAACGTTAACTTAAAGGTCTACGTTGCCGCAAGTATGCATCCATCACATTAAAACTATAGTATCAGTCATATAGGCGAACGACTCTATCCGTCAGTTTTGACCAGTCCCTCTCCTCCGCAGTCTTCAATCCCCCGTCATACAGCGTCTTACGAAGACCGTGATCATTAACGATGCGATTAATGCAGCTCACCGCAGCATCAATATCTCCCCGGTCATAAAGCAAGCAATTCAATCCGTCGCGAAGGAACTCTGCATTACCTCCATTGGGAACAGCAACAACAAAGCCGCCGGTCGCCATCATCTCCAGCGGGGGATATGAAAAACTTTCGAGAATGCTTGTCTTCAATAAAATATGACACTGGTTATAGATGTCTGATATTTGATCATGCGGTACTCTACCGAGGAAATTATCAATACGGTACCAAGGCTTCTTTTTACCAGTGTAGTTCATGTACCAAATCTCATATCTTTCAGAGTCAAGCCTTTCCACTACCCTGAAAGCTTCATCAACATTTTTATAATCAGAACCGCAATCCCCCTCAATTAGAATCCTAATTTTGGGCAAAGAAAAATCGCGCACAGAATGAGGGAACGCAGCAAGGTCAAGTCCGTTTGGCACAGACTTACAATCCTGACCGAACCTGTCCTGAAGCCATTCCTCACACCAAGGCGAAATTGTCAAATAGTCAATATCATTATTCAAATACGTGGCATTTGCTTGAAGGCGCAGTCTATCTCCTGGAAGATAAAAATCGGTCTCCAGATTCTGGACCAAGTACTTTTTCTTACCAATACGTGGATAGCGCCTAACAAAATCAAGAGTGTCCCAAAGGGTTGCAACTGCGGTATCAATTGCACCCGACAAAGGACATTTATCGAGCTTACCGCTAGGAACGACACGATTAAGAACAGGAATACGATGTCCGAAAACTTCAAGCCACTTTGTTGAATCATCAGTATTAAGCAACAATACATCAACGCCAGCGTCTTGAAGAATGCACAGATGCCTAAGGGCGACTAAGACACCACCGCTAGTATTCACGCTCGGCATGACCATTGCGAGATTGGGAGATTGTTCTTTTACAATAATATCTCGGATTGCTTTAGCAGCCGAAACAGTAGTGCAGTGCTCATGGCAGTATAAATATGCAGATTCGCCGACGCTCTTCCTAAGATCAGAATCTAATATCAGACGATTGAGGGCAGCACACCAGTCCTCAACACAATCGCAGAGAAATCCAGTAACGCCATCCTGAATCATCTTCTTAAAGGCGCCAACATTGCTAGCAACCGTAGGAACCTTAACAAGCGATGATTCAATCCATTTATTCTCGGATTTAGCTCGATTGAATAGAGTATTCTCCAAAGGAGCGATATTGATATCACAGGAAGCTATATAATTTGGAAGCCGACGCCAATCGCAAAATGGGAACGTGACAATACGTTCAGAAAATGGCATCAAGTCATCAGGAACATCGAGTTCCCCGCCCACCATCAGGGTGACGTTGTGATGAGTCTCCATTACCTTAGATAATGCTGGGAGCACTGAATTGAAATCTGCATTATGGGTAATGCTTCCGCTAAAATAGCCGATTCTGATTTCCTGAGTTTTCTGTTTTTCATCCCTTCGCTCAACCGCTCGCTTATAGGGAACCCTATCCTCGGGCAAGACGCTTGAGCTTTGCAAGCTGGGGAGTACATCTCGACGATAGATAGCAATATTCGAATAATCAATCATCGATTCAGATGCTACATTTCTATTTATATAGACCCTGGGAACATATTTTTTTAGTTCTTCCGCCATACCCTCAGTAGTAGTGATAGCGCAATCGCAAAGCTTCAGTGTTTCACCCATTCGCCTGACTCCATCGTCATAGCAAGACTTATCATGAGCAGTCATTGCATTAACGAACGGAATAGAATCGGTATAAGCAGTGTCGATAACCAAATCATCAATGTCATAAATAACACGCTTATTGAGTTTTTTTGCCTGCCTAATTAAAGATTCAACTTCATCACTTAGGGGACAACGGAAAATAATAAAAGTACGCGCATGCCTAAGAATATCCTTTTCCATCTCCCAAGCATTAACCTTTTGGACCGTTAAGCCGGCAGCCTCAAGTTCCTCAATCTGATGATCGACACGGTACCTAATAGGATGCGGAACGGAATAATCACATCCATTAATAAAAATAACATCAAAAAAAGAATTGTCTTGGCGAGAGCCAAAATCAAATCGAGGCCTATGCATTGAGAGTACATGGGAGACCTTCTTGGGGACGTTATAAAAGCCCTCTTCTTTAACGGTGTAACCAATGCCCTCAAGAAGGTTCAACATGAAACACTAACTCCTAAAACGCAGAAAGAATTGAAATAAAGTCAACAAATAGAATAGTACTCATTATCAATGAAGAACCAAGCAAGACATGTCCTTCAGAACTTGATTTTATCGGTCGCAAGATATTCAACAGAACCGGAAGGACCAGTGGGAATAAATATCGTCCTTGGACCCCCATGATAATATCTTCACGCTTATCAACAGTAAGAGTCCAGTTCCTCATCGTCATAACAATCAGGAAGAAATTGACGAATACAACAGCAATCATTACAAAGCGATCCGTACTGCAGAATAATTTTTTATCATTCTCATCGTTATAAAACAGAACAACGGACTGAAGAATGATGTAAAGCCAAAAACAAAATGGCCAAACATTAATCGAAAGAGCGCCAAGATTGTAACCTGCATAGGATTGAAACCAGAATGGCCCCATCTCCCAAATAGACTTAATAAAGACCTTTGCGCAATGCAGCGGCGCTCGCATCAAATCAAAAGAATCTGGCATGAAACTACCATGATAAAGAGACACGAACGCACAGCTCGCAACAAAAGCTATCGCAAAGAAGGAAAAGATGAACTTTATATAGCTGTCTGTTCCTTTAAGTTTTTTCCAGTGAATAAGATTCAAGAGTACCAACGGGAAAAACATTATCTTTGAAAGAAGCAGTAAAACGGATAGCAGTATTAACGCCAGCAGAGATCGATATGAGTACAACGAGTCCGCATAAATCTTAACAACTACAGCAACGTACAAAATGGCAACAATGTTTGCGACAGAATCAGCCGAAACAGACGCTTCCTGCTGCAATAAAATGGGATTTAGTAAAAAAATCAAAACAGCATTTTTACCAACTGGCATCAGTTTGATTATCCAATAAGCCGCGAAGCAATATATTAATCCAGCGCACACGCGCGAAACTGAAAGGGCCACAAAGGCATTGAAACCCGTTTGCTGCGCAAATCCTAGAATTACTCCCGGAATTAAATAAAGATGAGGGTAATAGCTCCCCAAATACGTATGGCACACAAAGACGCTAGACCAATCGGTAGGCTGAGTCATTGCATTAAAATAATCTGCGTACGATGAAGGAAACTGACCCAATTGGAAGCAAGAGACAACATCAAAGCCATTGCCGTTACGAGACAATAAGGCGCCCGCCTGCCAAATATGAGAAGCCTCGTCTGGAACATTAGCGGGCAGCATGAAAAGGCCAAAAGCAGTTACAGCGGGCACACCAATCACCACAAAGCAAATTGCGGGATTGTGCTGCTCTTTAATTAATAATAGGACACCAACGAACAAGCAGGCGATTAAGGGCAGAGCCGAGAGCCATAGCCCAGGCAATCCGATAGCGCTGGCTTTAAAGGCGCAATAGTAGAAAAATCCCAAGCAAAGAGAGAGTGCAGCTATAAGTGGATAAACGATAAACGTCAGAGCTTTTCGATAACTATCAGATAGTTTCAGATGACCAGTAAAGGTATCTAGATTCATAACTCTACAACTCCGTCTCGATAAATGTTCAACTTACGCCGGCATTGTTGCAGCGTCATAAAGAATTGCTTCTCATGCTAAGCGAATACAGGCTACAGACTATTGGAGCAAACCACTTGGGCCAGAATTTTTGAAGCATAGTTTCATCCTCCGACCTCCTTGTATCATCTTTAATCAACGCCGTGGTCTCAGAGCCTTCATGAATTCGATGAAACATTAAAACCTCGGGAGAATAAACGAAAGATCCGTCGATTTTCGAGAATCTTTCCCATGCCTCCCAGTCCAAGTCACATTTCATGTCTGTCATAAATAACGGTGTCTGTAAGATGCTTAGATTAAATGTCACAGAAGGACAGCAGATGGCGGAACCGAACCTCAGGATATCCCTTTTATCCTTAACCGATGAAAGAGCGCCGTGGCGAGCAAACTTACGAAGTAAAATTCTCTTAATTTTCAGAATAAGGAGGTTTTCTTCATATACGCCATTTCTTATCTCACCATAATTAGAAAAGAAGATTAAAGGTCGATCCGCTTCTTTCATAGCCCGCAGCATAGTTTCCGTATAACTAGAGCTATAGATATCATCCTGATGAGCTATAGTCACAAGCTTTGTATTTGAATTCGCAATAGCACAATTCCAGTCATGAGATATGCTAGGCGACCCCTCGTTAACAATTACCGGAATCGAATAATTAGACGCTATACGATCAATATAGGAATTAGGAGTTGACGTCGATATAAGGATATTACTTCGGGTGCTTTGGTTCACTAAAGAATCTAAACAGTCAGACAAGTACGGAGACTCGCCGTATGCGCACAATACAAATGTATGATCTTTTGCCAAGCACATGGCATTACTCCCTATTTTTTGATTCAAGCTCTTTTTCAAGCAATGCAATTCGTTGAGTTAAGTTAGCAATTGCAGAAGATTGTTTACTTGACAGACATGCCATAGAAAGAACAATGCATATCAAAAATAAAAACCCTAAGACAAAAACAAAATTGGCTGGAGTCTGAAAACCAAATAAACTTGAAATGAAGTAAAGAGGTTGCGGAAAGAGGCCGCATACCAACAAAACCAATGCAAGAACAATCCAAAGAAGTGAATACTTGAGCTGAAGGCTATCCTTTAATACAAGACGCAGCACAAAACAAAGCAAAACTAAACAAGCAGTAATGACACCAAACTGTAAGGAAATATGCATAACAACCCGTCCTAATTCGAGAATGAAGAGATGATAATCGCCAAAGTAACCTTTATCATGTAATAAATGCTACTAAAACCAGAAATTGACGACTTTCCCCCCTGTCGTTCTTTCATTACGACAGGCACTTCTGTAACGCGAAGGCCCTTAACCATAGCCGCAACAGCAGAATCCGGCTCCGGATAGTCTACGGGATATTTTTTACAGAACAGATCTATGGCCTTAGATCCACATGCGCGAAAACCAGAAGTGGGGTCGCTAACACGAACGTGAGTTGTAAGATGAATTACCGCAGAGAGCCATCTAATTCCAAGACGCCTCAAGAAGGTTGACTTGAAGCCTTCAGATTCTTCAAGAAATCGCGATCCGATAACTAAATCAGACCCATTATTTATTTCATCAAGCAAGCGCGATATGTAATGGGCGTCATGCTGCCCATCACCATCAACTTGGATGTCTACATCATAGCCAAAGCGTTTGGCATATTTGTGTCCGGCTTGAACCGCGCCTCCAATGCCAAGATTCTGCGGTAAATCCAGGACATTAACCCCCGCATCGCGACAAACACGCAAAGTGTCATCAGTGGAGCCATCGTTAATAACTACATAATCGTATCCAGCTTCCTCCACAGAAGAAACCGTATCTAAAATGTTCGCCTCTTCATTAAAAGCTGGGATGATAACCAGCGCTCTTAATTCATGCATCATCTGAATCCTCAGTACAGAATATCAATCAAACAGCCCAAGTCGAACTGAAAAACCCTATCGAAACAAGGAGAGCGAATTTACAGTTCGGATGTGACAGATTGCTTCGCCTTCCGATTTAATAGGTTAATTATACAAAGGAAGGAAAATAATAATCCAAAACCGTATGCCACCAAGATAATGATATTGATGACATTTGCATCAGAAGCAAATACCGGATTCACAAAACAATAACGAGAAAGAAACACGGCCAACGCTAACGAAGCGGCACCAGAAATCGTGCCAATAATCGGTTTCCCAAATGCAATAAAGACATCAATAGTGAAAAAGTTCAAACCAGTGAATGCGGTAGCAACGAGTGCCAACGGAAGATAATCTGAGTGAAGGCCAACTTCTTTGCCATAAATAGCAGTAAGCACAGGTTCGCCTATGAAAGCACTAGCCATGGCACACATCGCCGTCAAAACGAATACGGAAACGAGCATCTTAATAAATACTAAGCGTAATCGGTGAGTTTCGTTTTCTCGCCACATTGCCGAAATAGGTCCAAGCAGGGGGGCATATAGATAAGATACGAGAGCCTGAATTACGGCAGTCGGAGTGGCAACGGCGGCATAAAAACCCAACGCCTCATTTCCATAGGAAAGGCCATAGAACTGTCTTGTTACGCTAACAACAGCCGTGCACGCAAGAGATGCAACAAAACCGGGAAAGCAGATACGCGACAATTTGATAAGGGAAGTAAAATCAAAATCAGGTATAACGGCACAAAACCGTTTTGTCATTCTAAAATCATATGTAAGCACAACAGCTATGGTAACAAAAGCCATTGAAGCAACGGCTATTACCAAGTTATCAAATAGCAACAAGCACAACGAAAAGGAGACTAGAACTCCTACGCCACGAACTATTTGAGAGATAGCCGCAATGTCCAATCTGTTGTTTACCTGATCCACACCGTGAAGAACATCGACAAATGAATCACCAGCTTTAAATAGGCAATAAACAGCAACAACTGCCCAATCGTTGAATGCAACAGAAACTAAACAATAGAAGAAGCAAATTACACAGGCAAGTATTGTTGCAACGATTCTATGAGCGATAAAATTCCCAGTCGTAAAATCAGAATAGCTCTCAGAAACCTGAACGGGGCGCGCTCTAAGCAAAACAATGGTCGCAAAAATATTACCAACAGACATAGCCACAGCAAGGCTACCAGACATGCTAATGTCGGAACCAAGTGTCACCACAAGAACAGTAATCAGCCAGTTGCAAATCAAATACGCCATCGAGCCGACGCTGTTCCAAACAAGACTCTGCTCAACAGAGAGTTCTTTCGTTTTTCTATTAGACACAATCACTCCAGCAGTGGATCATCAGGCCTTGTTGAATAAAAACAAAACGCGAAGAAGTAAATCAGAAATCAAAGTAGGTCGCAGACGCTTTGGGAAAAATGCTTTCCTAAGTCTTGAAATAATCCCATCATCATTGGTGAAAATATCAAGCTCATGTTTCTGCTCAAAACTAAGCTCATCATAAAACACCGCAGAAAAATGGCTTAACTTTTTACTCTCATCTTTCAATCTATCACCAAATAGCTCGTCCTTAAAATAGGTCTTTAAAAGATCAAAATAACGATTATCTCCAGACGTGACCGCAGAGGAATGACGAACATGTGAAGCCGTACAGACGGAATCAAACAATACCTTTCCAAATGCCGAAGCACACCGAATCAGCCAGCGATCATGCATTTCATTCCCTGGATCTACCTCAAGAATAAAGGCCCTGCAGGCAAGGCGATTAAATACTATCGTGAAGCCTAGTCCGGGAGTATAAAACAAGGTGTTATGAAAAGAGAGGTACTTGTCCTGCGGAGCCGACTCGCGTATCGTCTCGCCATCTTCGTTTACATATGAAAAGGAAGAAAAGTAGACAGTCGGCACCTTGTCTCCACTATTTTCAATTGCCCTGACTGCCCGTTCAATTTTATCGGTCTTCCAAATATCATCCTGATCGGCAAATGCATAGTAGTCATATTCGGGAACCCGTTTGATAATTTCATAAAAACTATTTGGGCACCCAAGATTACCGATTGAATCTTGAATTAAATGAATGCTGGAGTTTGACCGACAGTACCATTGTGCAATTTCAACAGTTTCATCCGTTGAACCATCATCACGAATATAGACGGAGCAATTAGGCCAAGTTTGCTCCAAGATACTATCAAGCTGTTTGGCCAAATACTTTCCGCCGTTATATGTGGGTAAAACAATGCAAACAGACTTGTCTTTGATTTTATCCATAATCCTATTTATTTCTTTGCGAGGCACGATATTTAAGAAATGCGGGAATCAACCCGCTGATCACTTTATAACGAAGCTGAGGAAAAGGCCTGGTTAGGAAATTAAAAGTCCGCCAAGCAAGAAAATAAGCGCCCCAACCATCTTCATCTTTCGCGTCCTTCCAGAACGTTTCTGATAAATAAAAGTGATACTCATTATTGAAGCGATGAGTATTCCCCCGCCGCCATGGCCTCTCTTCGCCGAGATAATGGACAACGATGGGCTTCGATCTTGCGGTATTAAAACTGTTTTCATCCGAAAAGCCCGGCATTAACGAGTTTAAGAATATAAACGGATAGTAGTCAAAGATATTGGAATAATTGAACGCAGGGGATAAACTGCAAATCTTATCTTTAAGTACTGCATTTAGAGCATCTTGATCATTCGCAAACAAGCGTCCTGAGCGGCGCTCGCAATAATCCAATAATTGATCTTCGCAACAAGTTGATCTCCATTGCTTTAAATCAACGAGCAACACGCCAGCATTGTGGTACAGACAGCCATTTAAGTCTAAATCATTAAGTCGAGATGGGCCGACCGTTGGCTCGGGAACCATTCCAACCACGCAACCCTTAAGATCTTGATTCCAAAGAAGAGCAATATCCCCAAGAACAATCGTATCGCCATCGAGGTAAATAACTCTTTCGATCTCATTAGGTAGAAAATGTGCCATCAAAAGCCTAGCAAGAACTATTTCATTCCATCCCGATGTATCAAAATCAAACCCGAGAGCATCTTTGAAGTTCGAAATATCATAAAATACAAGGTTTTGGTTGTATTCGGTCACCATCTCCTGGAGCAAACGCTGGTTATCCTCTGTAATGCCATTAGAGAAGACATGAAAAGTAATGTCTTGAATACCGGAATGATTTGAAACAACCGAGCAAATATTGGCGGCCAACTGTGGGACAAAATTGTTATCAACCGTATAAAGCAAATTCATGATTACCAAACTTCACCTTAATTCACCCAATAGAAATTAATGATGACGACTTAATGAAAGAGGCCGAAACGAAATCCTTACACAAAGGATAAAGTCTAGCACGGTTTGTCTCTTTCAAATAACTTGCAACTAAGGAGGGTGAATTGAGGGGACTACAACCCCATCAATTCACCCCCACTTCATTAGCGTTGGTATATAGGCAAATTGGATCTATATTTAGCTTTTCTCAACCAGCCTAACCTCAAGCGCTTCTAGATGCAGAGCCTCACCAGTTGTACCGGCACACTCGCCCGATTTAACCCAGTCTAGCCAACCTTTGCTTTGAACGTGTGCCCTATAGACAACGTCATAATGCTTGGCAAGATCTCCCGTCAGTTTTATTTCAACAGCCTCAACAGCAAGATTTCGGCCAGTTGTGCCAACGGTCATGCCTTCGTAAACAGGCGACTGCCAACCAAGGTTTGAAACATGTGCCTTGATTGAAAACGCTCTCTGAATAGAGGGCTGACTCGTATCCCCAGGAGCGGGCGAACCCTTTTCGACCAAAACGACCTGAAATGCCTCTAGCCTCAAAACGAAACCGGTCGTTCCGGCAACTTGATCATTGCAGGCCCAACCGAGCCATCCCTTATCCTGAACGTGAGCTCGATAATAAACGTCATAGTGATTGGCCATCTCACCAGTCAGGCGAATCTGAATAGCCTGGACAGACTTGCTCTGGCCCGTAGTACCAGAAACTTTCCCCTCCTTCACATAGCCCTGCCAGCCATAATCGGAAACATGTGTCCTGTACTCCAATGCACCATCATAGGGAGCATTCTGCAGATTGAGAGTAATAGCCTCGACGGCTTTTGACTGCCCAACGGTACCGGAAGCATTTCCACCCTTAGAGGCCGATTGTCAGCCGTCATTTGAAACATGCGAAGTTGCCAAGACGTCAAGAGGGCCTCGTGACACCTTAACAACATCATAGCCCGACTCGCCCTTCTTGAAATAAGTCAGAGCACCGCTATTGTGCGAATAGATAGCAAAGTCGTAATTTGCCGAAGCAAGTATGGAATCCGAAAACTCTACGAGATAGCAAGAGTCTCCCTGTTTGCAAAGGGATCTGATAGCAGCATCCGTGTCTTCGGTAATCGGAGAAGCAAACCAATCCATAATGGAATAATCGATGACGGCACCCGGCTTCAAGGCCTCGGCCTTTGTGGAATTCCAAAGTCCACCAGCAGCATCGGCACTGGCCGAGTTATACGTACTAGACCCATAACCAGACAGACCGATCTCCGGATTAAAGAAGAGGATCAGCTCTGCAGCGACGGAAGAATCGACATCGGTAATGCCAAGACGGTCAAGCTGTTCCTGCTTTTGGGGATACATACCCGTCGGTGTGTTTGGATGCCCCTTGTAATAATACAAATAGTCATCGCCATAGATAACTTCGGTCAAGTTGGCATAGTCGTCAAAATTCTGCTCGTAAGAAACGTACGTTCCAAGCAGCATCATTACCTTTTTGCCCTGCTGAGTCGCCGCATCAAAATAGCCATCGTTAAAGTTGTACAGCGCCTTAAACGCTTGGACTGTATCCTCTCCCCTATTCTGCAGGCTCGTAAGCATGCCCGAAACATTCACCTTCTTAACGCCGGGATCGGACGCGATCTTATTCGCAAAGGCATTATCGTCACCACTCGTAAACAGATTCGTTCGAGTCATCCACCACTGAGTGCCAGGCTCAATACTCAGCACGGCATACATAGAATCCCAGTGATCGTGATAATCGCTATACGACTTTGAGACCTCACCGGTTTCGTATTCCTTATTCTTGGCGGCGTTCCATAAAGTAATCAGCTCCGCTTGCTTAGAATCTGGATCCTTAACGTCAAAGGCTTCGTTGGTAAAGACATACGTGGCGGATCCATCGGACAACAGCCGAATGGAGTATTGGCCTGCGGGAATCTTGTTGGCGTAAATCATCCTATGGATCAACGAACAGGTGATGTCATTGATATACAGATTGAACTTTGCCTTGGGATTGATCTTGTAGAGAGCAGCGACATAATCCGCGAACGCCTGATAGCTCGAACTAGAAGCATTCTCCTCATGAGTCAGATACGGAAGACCGTACATCCCGGATGGAAGCGAGTTCCAGTTATAGGCACTTGGACGATCGAGCATTACAATTGACGGAACGGTCGTTCCAGCAGAAGAGGTACTGATATCCCAGAAAGATAGCGAATAGAGAACAACGGGGAAAGAAGCACTCAAAGGGGCAAGGTTGTACTCACTCGCAGAAATGCCAATTGACTGATGGTCCTCTTGAACGATGTTTCCGTTCTTCAAATACTGCAACGTAACGTCAAACGGACCATAATCGCTAAATTCAATTTCACTGGAGCTAGAGCCCAGATCTCCGAGTGCAATCGTGCTTGAGACGGAACGGGTGACCCTCCCTCCATACGACATGGAGCCTGCCACCTTTATCGAATCAGCGATCCCGAGTCGTTTTATATCCTCGATCTGCGGAATATTCAGGGTTACTTTAGTCGTCTCCCCAACCTGAGAAAGAGAGCAATTAAAGACATATGGGACATAGGCACCAGCAGTATCGCCGGGCGCCGCGTCACCCTTTTTTACAATGACGATCTGTATTGCTTCAACGGCATAAGACCAACCGGTGGTTCCCGCAGTCGACCCATTTGAAGTCCATCCAAGCCAGCCGAAATTAGAAGCATGAACGCGATAATACAGGTCATAAGAAGCCGCCCTGTTGCCCGTCAGCTTGAGCTCGACGGCTTCAATCTGAAGGCCCTTTCCCGTTGTGCCGGAGACGGCTCCATTAGAAACCCAATCCTGCCAGCCTTCATTTTGAACATGAGAGCGGTATTCGATACCAAGGTCTTCTGAATTAGGGAGGGAAACCCTGAGTGCTTCAAGCCTACGGGACTGGCCTGTTGTGCCAGAGGTCGAGCCATTCGATGTAAACGTCGGCTCCCAACCAATGCCTGAAATGTGAGATTTATAGCTGACGTCCGGGGCCGCCTCTTTGGGCTCCACGGTAGCATCAATCGAAGGCGCCGTTTCATCGGCTACAGCAGCAGTTTGATCCGAGGGGTCGGATTGGGTCTCTGGAACGGATTCATATTCGTTGGAACCAACATTTTGATCTGCCCAACAAGCCAAAGGGCTCAAAAGCAGCATCGTCATGAAGCAGGAAATCAGAACAATAAATGCTCTAAATTGCCTTTTCAAAAGAATCGCCTCCTAGATAGACGGTCGTCAATAACCATACTATCGGGAGTTAGCTTCATTAATGTCACCAATTAGGTGAACGAAGAAAAAGGAGCCTAATCCAACGGCAAGGGCCCTTTCCTGTTGCCAAGACTACGGCAACAGGAAAGGGCCCTCTAACAAGCTCTCACCGCTTACGGGAATAGTTAGTAGATTACCACCTTGGTAGCAAGGGGCACGTTATCCCAAATCCATTTAGCGCGATCAATGGGCAAACGCACGCAGCCTTGTGAAACATGCATTCCCATTCGGCTGTCCATGGGATTAAAAGTTCCCTGGTAGTACGGTATTGAATGGAACAGATAGTCACCGTAAAACTGCGTGTAGTAGTAGCAGGTATACCCATGTCCAAACGAGTAGCCCTTGCCGGTGACGGTATACTCACCCGTAGGCGTTGGAGTACTAGGGGCGCCGGTAGAGCAAGTCCAGTATTGAGCGTAACTCCACGACCCGCGCTGTCCACGAAAAACTCCAAGGCGGCATGCTTGCCTGTCAACCATAATGAGCCAGCTTGTGCTGCTCGAATATCTATTAGCTCGATTAAGCATAGTCATCATATCTGCCGGCAACAAGGGCTGGTCAGTAAACGGACGCGCAGTAGAACCGGGAGCACCAGCGCCCTTGGGAACAATCTTCACTTGAACAGACTCGACTCTGCAGCCTATCCTAGACGTACCCGCAGGCTGCCCATTTGAGGTCCAGTCGAGCCACCCAAAGTCTTGGCAATATGCTCGATACCAAACATCAAAGTAGTTCGATAAATCACCGGTCAACTTAATCTTAAGAGCCTCGATACGCTTTGCGCAGCCTACTGTGCCAGCGACATTCCCATTGGAAGTCCAACCTTGCCAGCCCACATCCTGTACATGGGCGGAGTACTCAATACCGCCTGATACGCTACTGGAGACATTCAACTTCAGCGCCTCAATAGCAAGCGATCTGCCGGTTGTGCCCGCAACACCACCGTTGCCAACGGGATTCATCCAACCAAGCGTGGCGACATGCGCCTGGAGCGTTAGAGCTGGAGCAGAGATAAATGCGGGCGCAGACGATGAGCCAGGATTCCCGCCCTTCGCGACAAGCTTAATTTGGACAGCTTCTATCTGGATATTTAACCCGGTAGTTCCAGCGGAATCGCCGTTTTTGGCCCAACCCAACCAACCATAACCAGCCGAATGAACTCGATAGTAGATGTCATACTGATTCGCGAGGGGACCATTAATGCGCAGCTCAAGAGCCTGAATGGCCAATCCTTGTCCAACGGTCCCAACATAACCGGCAGACCGCCATTCCTGCCAACCAATATTGGCAACATGAGCTCGTGCCTCAACCAGAGAATCATCATCCACACCGGCCAGCACCACATTCAGAGCTTGAAGCGAAAGCGATTTTCCCGTTGTGCCGGCAACCTGCCCATCTAAAACAGATGGAAACCACCCACGGCTAGCGGAATGGGCCTGATAAACAACATGAGCGCAATCGGCGGAAGTATCGGAAACAAATGCTCCGTCCGTTACTCCGGGAGCGCCACTGCCTTTACTGATAATCCTTACTTCGACAGCCTTAAGGAATGAACCCGGTATCGTTGCCCCCGCATCCGCGCCATTACACGCCCAGCCAAGCCATCCTTTTTTGGAGTCAAAACACCGGTACCAAACGTCATAGGCATTAGACAAATCACCAGTAAGAGTCAATCTCACGGCCTTCAAAGTACGGCCATCATTTTTAGAATTGAGCGCGGCACCGTCAGAAACAACTCCGCTCCATCCACTAAATTCATAGCAGCCTGAATAACCGATTGAACCTGAAGTCTCTTGATTATCAAACGAAATAGAAAGCGATGTTAAAGGCTCAGAGCCGCTCTCGGAACCCATTAAAATCGTTTTACCCTGCACAGTGCCCAAGCTATTGCCATTAAGGCCATACGAACTGCCACTCAGAACATCCGTAGCTCCAATAAAATGATTCGCTGTATCTCCAGGAGCAGAGCAGCCCTTTTCGACCAACATAACCTGAATACCCTGAATGGCGGCACCCTTCCCCACCGAGCCCGCAGGAGACCCGTTGGACGTCCAGCCCAACCATCCGCCCAATTTGGAAGCATACACACGGTACCAAATGTCGTAAGTTGCAGATATCTCGTCATTGAGCTTAAACTGAACGGACTCAACTGACCGAGACTGCCCGGTCGTGCCAACAGTACCTGAAGACCAGCTTTGCCAACCAATGCCAGAGACGTGCGCGCGAGAGGAAATAGAGCCTCCGTGGCCATACCAATTAACACTAAGCGACAGTGCCTCGATTGCATTTCTTGAGTCAATGACCCCCGATGTCTTTCCGTCCGCGACAACACCCATCCATCCAACATTGGAGATATGAGATCGATAGGAAACAGTAGGCGGTTCCTGGGAATGGTCCCTAAAGGCATCGCCTCGCGCTGGCGCATCTTGAGCATTTTTTGGAAGCACCTTTATCTGAATAGCTTCGATCTGATAAGCATAGCCCTGTGTTCCAGCAGGCTCACCATTTGAGGCCCAGCCAAGCCAACCAACATTTGCAGAATGAACGCGATACCAAATGTCATACGAGTCAGAAAGACCGCCCGACAAAGATAGCTTGATCGCTTCGATGGCTCGCGACTGTCCAACTGTTCCAGATGTCTGCCCGTTACCCACCGGCTGAGGCTCCCAGCCGATCCCGGAAATGTGTGATTGGACCGAAATGCTGTCATTCCCCAAAGGGGTGCCATCTTGTGAAAGCAGATTGATCTTGAGGGCTTCAACGCGCTTAGCACGACCTGTTGTGCCAGCCGTCATTCCATTTGAAACGGGAGCCTGCCAGCCAATATCCTGTACATGAGTCTGGTATGAAACAGAACCAAAGACAGCGGATACATCATTTTCGGGTTTCGGCGAATCAGTCGCATTGGAAGCAGACTCGCTAGAAACGGATGAGGGAGAATCATTGTCTGACACAGTCGGCTGCTCGACTTCAACCCCCTGTTGTTCGTCATTTAAGACGATGTCCTCGTCTTCCGAGCTGTCGGCGGCGCTGACGGAATAATCAGTAGACTCCGGCTGCACCGGTAAAGAATCAGCCCAGACAGAAAGGGGCGTCAGAAGACAATGAAGAATCAGTAATGGCGTCATTGCCGTTGCTAGCAGTCGTTGCGTCTTTTTCATTCGACTTCCCCATCAATCGACCATCTTTAGCATCATTATTTATCGTTTCGGCAATTGCTTAAATACCGAAAACGTGAATGGCACTTAAATAGAAACGAACGGACCGTTGCAAAACGACCCGTTCGTTTTAATCAGAATATTTGCTAGAACCTGTTTGAAAACACGAATTTCGACCTGCTATGCAAGCGGCACGTTGTCATACCAACCCCACTTTGGCTTATATGAGGTGGAATAATAATCCAACCAGTACGCCATATCGAGCGTCCTGATCTGACCGACATTATCCATAACCTGGTTATTGCCAATATAGAGACAAACGTGACCGTAAATGCTGCCCATGCGGGTATGCGTATGCGAAGGAACGGCAATGACCATTCCAACTTTCAGCTGAGAATAATCGGTGAATTTACAATAATCCCAGTAGTAATCGCAGGCATCTGTATGGACGTTCCTAAATCCGGCACGCTCGTAGATATCTGCAATCCACTCGGAGCACAATCCCGGGCCAGGAGACGGTACCTGTCGGGCAAGATCAACAATCTTCTTCTGCATAGGATTTGCAAACGCAGAAGGCTGCCCAAGCAAACATGGCGAAACGGTGCTCCCGGGGGCATTGGCGCCCTTCCTTGTAAGTCGAACTTGAACAGCTTGGACATGCGTCCCATAGCCAGTGCTACCGGCAACGGCACCATTTTTAGTCCAACCAAGCCAGCCGACATTATCGACATGGACCCTATACCAAACATCAAAATAGGTTGCTAAGTCACCAGAAAGAGAAATTTTAATAGCCTCAACCGAATTAGATTCAGCGGTAGACGAAAGCTGCTCCCCGTTTGTCTTGCCAGAAGTCCAGCCTACATTCGAAAGATGCAGTTGATAAGCAATCCCGCCGGCAACAGATGAAGTAGTTTTAGCCGAAAACCCGGTGATGGGAATTCCCTGACCGGTCGTACCGGACACCTCTCCGGCAGGGACATAATTCTGCCAAGCACCTTTCACCTGAGCGGAATACGTCACCGTAGGTATTTCAAGATGGGGATAGCCCGATGTATCAGGATGGGAGGTACCCTTCTTAATGAGCTTAATCTGAACAGCCTCGAGAGAGCATGACATACCGGTGGTGCCGGCCTCCTCGCCGTCCTTGGCCCAG
>OCHV01001231.1_pt1 | contig 17362 bp, 15 predicted proteins | sample 1538461 | NCBI WGS metagenome assembly OCHV01 (sample SAMN04571692, study PRJEB22368) | human gut metagenome | biome: human gut; material: stool | host: Homo sapiens | place: Luxembourg | collected 2012-08-03 | reverse complement strand
ATACATCCGAGCAATTTCTTACGCCGCAACCGGATTATTGCGGGTCTCTGTCATGCAACCCTGGTAGCCGAATCGGCCATAAAGGGAGGAGCTATGGCCACAGCGCGCCTGGCCATGTCATACGACCGGGAAGTCATGGCTTTCCCTGGACGTCCGGAAGATAAATATTCGGCAGGCTGCAATTTTCTGATTAAAGAAAACATTGCCGCATTAACCGAAAATGCCACCGACGTGGCCCACCTCTTAGGTTATCCGATAAAAAAAACGACACTGCAACAAACGATCTTACCGAATTTCAGCGACGACGAACGAGAGAATGAACTCATTCAGCTCTTAAGTGAAAAAGGAACTCTGCATATCGATGAATTATGCCAGTTGACCCAGCGTCCAAGTAGTGAACTAGCGGCTATCTTATTGCAACTCGAACTGGAAGGGAAAATAATCGGTCTGGCAGGTAAAAAATATTCTCTCCGGTAATTTTATCACCCCGAGAGAGACCGCCGAAATACTAATTTCGGTTTTGGTAACAGATTATCAGCAGGGATATATCTCCAACTATCAATCCGAAAGCAAAATCAAGGTTTGTTAATAAAAAATTAACTGCAAAAAGTTTTGATATCGTAAATAATTAGATAATTTTGACATCCGAAAACGTTTGAATTAACTCATACTAAAAATTATACACATGAGACCAGAAATTAAAGAATTCATGGAAGCCTTAAAGGCTAAAACAGTAGGTGAATCAGAGTTCCACCAGGCTGTAGAAGAAGTTATTGAAACTGTATGGGATACCTATCAGGCAAACCCGAAATACAAGGCCAATAAGATCCTTGAAAAAATGGTAGAACCTGAAAGAGTAATCATGTTCCGTGTTCCATGGATCGACGACAAAGGTGAAGTACAAATCAACCGCGGTTACCGCGTTCAATTCAATAGTGCTATCGGACCGTACAAAGGAGGTTTACGTTTCCACCCGTCGGTAACTTTGGGCGGACTGAAATTTTTAGGTTTCGAGCAGACTTTCAAAAACTCTCTGACTACGCTGCCTATGGGTGGTGGTAAAGGAGGTTCGGACTTCAACCCGAAAGGAAAATCAGACAATGAAGTAATGCGTTTTTGCCAGAGCTTTATGACTGAACTTTGCAAATATATCGGTGCTGACACAGACGTTCCTGCCGGTGATATCGGCGTAGGAGCCCGTGAAATCGGTTATCTGTTTGGACAATATAAGAGAATCCGGAATGAATTCGTAGGTGTACTGACCGGCAAACCAAGAGAATTCGGTGGATCACGTGTACGTCCGGAAGCTACCGGTTACGGTACGGTATATTTCGCTCAGCACATGCTGAAAGGCAAAACTGTTGCGATTTCCGGATTCGGTAATGTTGCCTGGGGAGCTGCCCAGAAACTCGTTCAATTGGGTGCCAAATTGGTAACCATCTCCGGACCGGACGGATACATCTATGATGAAAAAGGTATTACCCAGGAAGGTGTCGATTATATGCTGGAATTACGTGCAAGCAACAACGACGTTGTAGAACCGTATGCAGCTAAATTCGGAGCTAAATTCTTCGCGAAGTAAAATGTGATATCGCATTCCCGTGTGCTATTCAGAACGAATTGAACGAAGAAGATGCAAAACAACTGGTTGCTAACGGCTGTCAGATGGTTGTAGAAACTTCCAACATGGGTTGTACAGCTGAAGCTGTTAAATATTTGAATTCTCATATCACTTTCGCTCCGGGTAAAGCAGCTAACGCAGGTGGTGTTGCCGTATCGGGTCTGGAAATGAGCCAGAACTCAATGAGATATAGCTGGACAGCTGAAGAAGTTGACCAGAAACTGTCTCAGATCATGAAAGATATCCACGATACTTGTGTTAAATTCGGCAAAGAAGGAGACAAGATTGACTACGTGAAAGGTGCTAACATCGGCGGCTTTATAAAAGTAGCTGAAGCAATGTGTGCTCAGGGACACGTATAAAAAGTTAAAGGTAAAAGTTAAAGGCTGACTAAACGATTACCTGAAAATTAAAGCGTACACTTCGAGGGTGTGCGCTTTTTTTATTATCTTCGTTTCCGCAAAATCATTTAGTTTTCAGCTAATCATTTTTGGCTTTAAATTTATGTACATCGACACTCATTCACATATCTACGAAGAGGAATTCAGAGAAGACCGGGAAGCTGTTATACAACGTGCCAGAGAGGCGGGAGTGAATTACATCGTTCTTCCGGACATCGATAGTGAATCGCGTAACCGGATGCTCGCCCTGGAAGCCCAACACCCGGAGATGTTATTTCCTTTGGCAGGGCTACACCCCACTTCTGTGTACGAGAACTATAAAGCAGAGCTGGCCCAGGTAGAAAAAGCTTTGGGTAACCATACCTTTTACGGCATCGGAGAATGTGGTATAGACTTATATTGGGATAAAAGGTATTACCGGGAACAAATCAAAGCATTCGAACATCAGCTTGGAATAGCAAAAGAAACCGGTTTGCCGGTAATCATTCATTCCCGCGACTCCCTGGAAGTGATTTTCGAGGTGCTGAAAAAACATCCTTATACCCGTGGCATTCTGCATTGTTTTCCGGGTAATGCAGCAGAAGCCCGGCAAGCAATCGACATGGGGTATTTATTAGGAATCGGAGGAGTCGTTACCTTCAAAAAGAGTCAGATGGCAGATACCCTACGCGAAATCGGCCCGGCAAACATCGTACTGGAGACCGATTCTCCTTACCTGACTCCGGTCCCTTTCCGGGGAAAAAGAAATGAAAGTAGTTATATTCCGTTAATAGCTCAAAAAATTGCAGAATTAACGGGTCTCGAGACAAAAAAAATTGAGGAAATAACGACACAAAATGCTTTGAATTTGTTTAATTTGCAGTGCGAAAACGTGTGAGGGGTCATCGATAAACTTTGATACAACAATGACAAAATCGGTATTGATAATATATACAGGTGGAACCATCGGAATGGTCAACGATCCGGCGACAGGGGCATTGTGTCCTTTCGATTTCGAACAGATAGCGAAAGCAGTTCCTGAGATCAGAGAATTCGGTTTTTCTATCAACAGTTATACTTTACCGGAGATCATCGATTCGTCCGATTTGAAACCGGCGCTTTGGGCCGACCTGTGCCAAATCATTCTGGACAAATACGATCAGTACTCCGGATTCGTCATTCTGCACGGGACAGATACGATGGCTTATTCAGCCGCAGCCCTGAGCTTCATGCTGAACAATCTGACAAAACCGGTTGTTTTCACAGGTTCACAACTTCCGATCGGTACCATACGTACCGATGGTCGGGAAAATCTGATTGCAGCATTAGAAATTGCAGCAGCGACCATCGAAGGCAAGGCAGTTGTACCTGAAGTCTGTATTTTATTCGGAGCCAAACTCTTCCGGGGTAACCGAACCACCAAAATCAATGCAGAGAGCTTCGATGCTTTCCAGTCGTTCAATTATCCGCCTTTAGCAGAAATCGGTATTCATATTCACTATAATTACGGAGCCATCAATTATACCCCCCGGACAGAGCCGATTTGTGCGTTTACGGAAATGAATACCAACATCGCCATATTGCAATTATTTCCAGGCATTCGTCCGGAATTAATAGATGCCGTTATTCAAACTCCCGGTCTAAGAGGACTGATTTTGGAGACTTATGGCTCGGGGAACGCTCCGACCGACCGTTGTTTTTTAGAAAAAATTAAAGAAGCCTCCCAAAAAGGCATCATCATATACAATGTCACCCAATGTCAGGGTGGGACTGTAGAAATGGGCCGTTACGAGACCAGCAGAGAGTTATTAAACTACGGAGTTTCAAGTGGATATGACATCACGATGGAAGCTGCTGTCTGCAAAATGATGTATCTGCTGGAGAAATACCATGACGCTAACGAAATAAAAAAATACTTAAATTCATCAATAAAAGGAGAAATAACCATGAATCATATTGGGTTTTAACATTTTTTTTGTACCTTGCCGCGTCTTTTGGTGCGTCCTGTGGGAATACAAAGGTTTGCAAGGGTACGCCTGAAGTTTGAGAGTTAAATTTTAATTATTTATAAACTAAAAATCAGTTAAAGAGATCATGAGAAAATTATTTGCACTAATAGCAGTTTTAGGAATGCTTACTATTGGAGCATCAAAATTAATGGCTCAGGAAGACGAAGCAGCACCAGCAGCTCAAACCGAGCAAACAACAGTTTCTATCGATGACGAAGAAATTGAAAGTACTTCAATGCATGCAGCGATCAAACAGAAATTCATCGAGGGTGGTGCCGGATTTATGGCTTGTGTTGCATTGTGTTTGATTTTCGGTTTGGCCGTCGCAATTGAAAGGGTTATTTACTTGAACCTTTCCGACACGAACACCAAAAAATTCATTGTTGGTTTTGAGGACGCGCTGAACAACGGTGGTATTGAAGCAGCAAAAGACTATTGCCGTAACACCCGCGGACCTATTGCAAGTATTTTCTATCAGGGACTTTCCCGTTACGATCAGGGCATCGACATGGTTGAGAAATCAGTTGTTTCTTACGGATCGGTACAGATGGGATTGATGGAAAAAGGATTGACCTGGATCGGATTGTTCATGTTGGGGTTCTTGGGAACTGTAATCGGTATGATCGACGCCTTCGACCAGATTCAGGCAGCAGGTGATATGAGCCCGGCCCTTGTAGCAGGAGGTATTAAAGTGGCTTTGATTACGACCGTAGGTGGTTTGATCGTAGCTATGATCCTGCAGATATTCTATAACTATTGTACATCAAAGGTAGAAGGTATTGTAAACAATATGGAAGATGCATCTGTAAGCATGTTAGACATTTTGGTGAAATACGAGCAAAAAAATAAATAAACCATGAATAGTAAAAGAATACTCAACCTTGTAACAATCGTAATGTTTGCCATTACAATAGTATTGTTAGGGCTGTTTATGTTCGGAGGTGAAGTACCGAATCAGCCGTACACTACTCCTGTATATACAGCGGCATTATTGAATTGGGCATATATCCTGTGTGGTATTGCAATCATTGTAGCTGTTATCTTCCCGGTGATTCGTCTGTTTACCCGCCCGAAACAAGCAATGAAAAGCTTTATCGGATTAGCGGGAGTAGCCATAGTCATCCTGATCGGGTATGCATTGGCTGATGGTACTCCATTGAAACTAGTCGGTTATACGGGACCTGATAACGTACCATCCATGCTGATCTTTACAGATACGATTTTGTACACAATGTATTTCCTTTTTGCAGCAGCTATTTTAGCTATTTTAGGAACGGAAATTTACAGCAGAATGAAATAATACTATTCCCTTCGGGGAATAGAGATAAAATTAAGGAATATGGCAAAGAAAACACCAGAAATTAATGCCACTTCGACTGCCGATATCGCATTCCTGTTGCTTGTGTTCTTCCTGGCAACGACGACGATGAATGTGGATTCCGGTATATACAGAAGACTTCCGCCCTATCAGCCGGATAATACCGAAGCCCCGAAATATGCAAAACGGAATATTTTGCAGGTTTTGGTAAACCGGAACAATCAGCTGGCGATCAACGGAGAATTGGCAGATGTTTCTACCCTGAAAGACAGGACAATCGAATTTGTTCTAAATCCGAATAATAGCGAAGACTTACCCCAAAAAGAAATTAAAACGATCGATCTTTTCGGTCCCGTGGAAGTTTCGAAGGGTATTGTTTCTCTTCAGAGTGATAAAGGAACGTCATATGAAATGTACATCGCCGTACAAGATCAGTTGACATCCGCTTATAATGAATTGAGAAACAGAAAAGCCAACGAGAAATGGGGTAAAAACTTTGATGAACTGAATGACGACCAAAAAGAAGCAGTCAGAAAAGTTGTTCCGATGCAGATTTCTGAAGCAGAACCTAAAAACATAGGAGGGAAAAAATAATGGCAAAATTTAAAAAAGGTGGTAAAAGAGAGACGCCCGCAATTTCAACGGCATCTTTACCTGACATCGTGTTTATGTTGCTGTTCTTCTTCATGGTGAGTACCACGATGCGTGAAGTTTCCCTAATGGTTGCCAATGCGATGCCTCAGGCTACAGAAACCGTAAAGCTGGAAAAGAAATCGCTCGTAAGTAATATTTATGTAGGTAAACCTACTCCTCAATATCAAGGTGCTTACGGAACCGAACCCCGAATCCAGTTGAACGATCGTTTCGCAACTTTAGAAGAACTGGGAGCTTTTGTGGTTTCAGAACGTGAAAGTCGTAAAGAGGAAGATAGAAATAGCATTACAAATAACCTGAAAGTAGATAAAAATGTAACGATGGGTGTCGTTACCGATATTAAACAGGAATTACGTAAAGCAAATTCACTGAGAATTAATTACGGTAGTACGAAAAAACCCCATTAATTAATTCTAAAAAATAAAGGGGGACATGGTTCCCCTTTTCTTTTTTTTATTATCTTTGCAGCGCATTTGGTTCCGTAGTTCAATGGATAGAATGAAGGATTCCGGTTCCTTTGATTGGGGTTCGAGTCCCCACGGGATCACAGAGCAAAACGCTAAATAAATGAAAAGCATTTATTTAGCGTTTGTTTTTTGTTGTAACTTTCAAAATTTTGTACGACAGGCTCTAAATTTTGATGCATTTTTTTATATTTGGTGAAAAATTGAAATGTAATAAAAACAAGATCATGCCCTCACTTTCAAAATATACCCAATGGAAGGTTATCGGAGGATATAGTCTTCTGTTCTTATTGAGTATCCTGGCTGCTGTTTTGATTTATAAGCAAATAATAGAATTAATTGTCAGCGAAGAAAATAGTGATAATCCTAACCGGAAACTATTCATTATTGGCAATACGATCACGGGGCTTTATGAATCGGAAGGGCTGGGGAATGCTTTTGTACAGACCGGTTCGAGATCCTATTTTCTAAAGTACCGGGATTTAATAGAGGAAGTTGAATCGAATATAGACTCTTTAAGAGACTTAACTACCCGTCTGGACCAGATTCTTCGTCTGGATACGATCAATGATCTACTCGATCAGAAAATACGTAATTTACAGGATATCGTCCGGGTAAAACAATCCTTTGTCCCGGATGATTTCTATAATAAAGCGATTGCCAGTATAGAATCCGGAAGAGACAGCCTGCAAGGGACAGATATCCGGAAAAGACACATTACGACACTGGACAGCTCGTACACCAAATCAGAAAAAAAGAAAAGACGTTGGTTATTTTTTTCCAAGACCGAGCCCGATTCCGTACTCAAAGTTTCGGTTTCTCATCATACTGTTATCGATACGCTTAACAGGCAAACAGCCTTACAAAATACGGACAGTGTCGTTCATATTCTGAAAACAGCCTGGGAAGATGTACAAAAACAAACCCAGGATATTACCCGTCAAATCAACCGGAAAGAATATGCCTTAATTCAGCAGAGCACCTACATTACGGATCAGTTGAAACGAATATTAGGAGCCTATGAAAAAGAAGAAATCACGAATTCTCTAATCAAACAAGAAACCCGGGAACAAACCCTCAACACAATGATCCGGATTTTTGCCTGGCTGGCAGTGATTGCTTTCCTGCTGATCTTGTTTTTTACCTTCTTTATTCTTCGCGATTTATCCCGTAGCCAACGCTATCGGAAAGAACTCGAGGCAGCCAACCGCTATGCCGACCAACTGCTGAAAAGCCGGGAAAAGATGATCCTGACCGTCACACACGACATTAAATCACCGCTAAGTTCTGTAATCGGTTATATCGAACTACTCAATAACACCCCTATCAACGAACGGCAACGTTATTTCCTGAAAAACATGCGGGGTTCTTCGGAACATATCCTGAAACTGATCGGTAACTTGCTGGATTTATCGAAACTGGAAAACAATAAAATGCCCGTCGAGCATATCGTGTTCAATCCGTACCATTTATTCCAGGAAATTACGGACAATTTTATGCCACTGGCAGCAGCTAAACATTTAGAATTAAAGGCTCGTTTCAGCGAAGATCTCGATAAAGACTATTCAGGAGATGCTCTGCGCATCCGGCAGATCCTGACCAATATCTTATCCAATGCAGTAAAATACACGACAACAGGGTATATCTCCTTCTCTGCCGAAACCGTCAATCCGGAAAAGATCAGATTAAAAATCCAGGATACAGGTTCAGGGATGACTCCCGAGGAGCAAAAAATCATCTTCCAGGAATTTACACGCCTAACTTCACACGCAACCATAGAAGGTACAGGCCTGGGATTAACGATTACATTGAAATTAATCCATCTTCTGGGAGGAGAAATTCAACTAAACAGTACTCCGGGTAAAGGAAGTTGTTTTACGATCCTGCTTCCCCTCGGGCAGTGTACCACCTCGTCCTCAACGGCTTCCCCCGAGACACCCATTCCCCCCCGACCGGGTATTCCGGCGAGTGGTTCACCTAAAATTCTGTTTATAGATGATGATCCGCTTCAACTGGAAATGGCTGTCGGTTTATTGGCTAATTATGGAATTCAGGCAGAAGCCACCACCAGTCCACAGCATCTCTTGAACAAGCTGGCCTCCACCAAATACGATCTTCTTTTTTCCGATATCCAGATGCCGGAAACGAACGGTTTCGATTTGGTAAAACAAATCCGCAATTCCTTACTACCTAATGCTGCCGATCTCTGTATCGTAGCCTTATCGGCAGATTCCGGACGGACGGAAAAAGAATACCTCGATGCCGGTTTCAGTGCTTTTCTAAGCAAACCTTTCACCTCCGGTCAACTGACAGCCCTAATCACCCATCTGACAGGTATTTCACTCTCAGGGCCGGCAACAACTTCCTCTTCAAATCCAGCCCAGGACATAGAACGCAGAGGATATAGTCTGAAACATATCCTTCAGTTTGTCGACAACGATCGGGAAGCCCTACAAAAAATCCTCGATTCATTTGTACTGACAACCCGGGAATACATAGAATTATTAAAAAAATATCAGGAAGAAAAACAATGTACAGCTATCGTCCAACTGGCCCACAAAATGCTCCCGATGTTCCGTCAACTGGAAATAGATGAAGAAATCCCCCTATTAGAAAAGTTAGAACAGGCGACTAAAAACGATCTCCCTGAAAATCAAATCTTATCCCTGACTCAGGAAGTAATCAACAAAACGATCCTGTTACTAAAAGAAGATTTCAAAATCTCCTGATCAGGGTCCCTTTCAAGACTCGCTGATCAGCCTTAAAGACAGGTTACTACTTCTCGTTGCAGCAGCATCGAGAAAAAATCATCAGATTCATTATAAATGATTTGGGAATCCGACAGATTTTAACGAATATTGTAGAGAAAATGTGCGGATCTCAACGAATATTTATAAAACGAAATCACATCATGCGTATAATCACATTAAGTCTATTACTGTGTGGTTTAGTCATACCAAGCTTCGGTGTACGACCGCCGTTAAAAGGTTATACCTATGCTTCGGAACAGGCTCCAACGGGAAAAGAGTGGCAATCTCCGGAAAATCTGGCTCTAAACAAAGAGCAGCCACATGCTTGGTTTTTTCCTTTTCAAGATATAAAAAGTGCCCGGAAAGTTCTGCCTGAAAACAGTATATATTGGCAATCGCTGAACGGTAACTGGAAATTCAACTGGGCAGCGGACCCGGATTCACGTCCCAAAGATTTTTATAAAACCGATTTCGACGTAACAGCCTTCCAGCTGGAATATTTATGGAATTCAGCAAGATGGCAGCCTGAAATACGGAGTACCCATCTATGTCAATCAACCTGTCATTTTTATGCATAGCGTAAAAGTAGACGACTGGCGGGGCGGCGTAATGCGTACTCCTCCAACGAACTGGACTACTTACAAATATCGCAATGAAGTGGGTTCTTTCCGTCGGGAATTCGAGATTCCTGAGCACTGGGACGGACGTGAAGTATTTATCAGTTTTGACGGAGTCGATTCATTTTTCTATCTATGGATCAACGGAATGTATGTAGGTTTTTCGAAAAACTCACGCAATACGGCTAATTTCAATATTACCAACTATTTGCGTTCCGGGAAAAACATAGTCGCAGCAGAAGTTTACCGGAATTCTGACGGTTCTTTCCTGGAAGCTCAGGACATGTTCCGTTTGCCAGGTATTTTCCGTACCGTTGCACTTTATTCCACCCCAAAAGTACAGATACGCGATCTGGTTGCAACTCCGGATTTGGATAATAACTACACCGACGGTTCACTGACGATTCAGGCCGATATCCGTAATTTTGGAAAGAAAACGGCCAAGGGATATAAAGTATGCTATAGTTTGTATGCCAACAAATTGTATTCTGACGAGAATGAACCGGTTATTCTGGCAACAGATACTAAGGGTGCGGCTATCCGGAACTGTGTCGTTGCCCAGGTAGAACCTATTACCACAGGGAATACCCAAGAAGCGGAAAAAGTGGTTTTGAAAGTAAAAAATCCGAATAAATGGTCGGCAGAAACTCCTTATCGTTATACCTTGATCGCGGAACTGAAAGATCATAAAAACCGGAGTATCGAGACAGTATCTACGATTGTCGGTTTCCGGAAAGTGGAAATCAAAGACACTCCGGCCGATCAGGATGAGTTCGGCTTGGCCGGCCGTTATTACTATGTCAACGGCAAGACGATAAAATTGAAAGGAGTGAACCGGCATGAAACCAACCCGGCTGTAGGTCACGCTATAACCCGTGAGATGATGGAAAAAGAGATTATGCTGATGAAGCAAGGTAATATCAATCATGTACGTAACTCACATTACACCGACGATCCTTACTGGTATTATCTCTGTAATAAATACGGCATTTATCTGGAAGATGAAGCCAACATCGAATCACATGAATACTATTACGGGGCGGCTTCTCTTTCTCATCCCGTTGAATGGAAAAATGCACATGTCGCCCGGGTAATGGAAATGGTACACAGCAATGTAAACAATCCTTCTATCGTCATCTGGTCGCTGGGAAATGAGGCAGGCCCCGGCCAAAACTTTGTCGCTGCCTACGAAGCTTTAAAACAATTCGATTTATCCCGTCCGGTACAATACGAACGGAACAATTCGATTGTGGATATGGGTTCCAACCAATATCCTTCTATCGGTTGGGTACGGGGAGCTGTAAAAGGAAATTATGATATTAAATATCCGTTCCATATCTCGGAATATGCCCATTCCATGGGTAATGCCTGTGGAAATCTGATCGACTACTGGGAAGCTATCGAATCTACTAATTTCTTCTGTGGCGGTGCCATTTGGGATTGGGTGGATCAGTCGATGTATAATTATGACAAGAAAACCGGTAAGCGTTATCTGGCCTATGGAGGAGATTTCGGAGATATCCCCAATGACGGTCAGTTTGTAATGAATGGTATTGTATTTGGAGATCTTGAACCTAAACCACAATATTATGAAGTGAAGAAAGTCTATCAGAATATGGCTGTGAAAGCGATTGACATCGAGAAAGGTCAATTCGGAATATTCAACAAATATTATTTTAAAGACCTTTCGGATTATGATGTAAAATGGTCCTTATATGAAAATGGCAAGGAAATACAATCCGGTCCTGTGACTACAGGCATTGTTCCTGCCCGCCATACGGTACAGGTAGTTATTCCTTATCAATACAATAATCTGAAGAAAGATTCCGAATATTTCGTAAAAGTGCAGTTTTTACTGAAAAACGATATGCCTTGGGCGAGAAAAGGATTCGTGGTTGCAGAAGAACAAATTCAGGTGAAAGAAGCCCACCGGCCTCTCATCAGCACGATGATAAGACAAGGCGGAAAACTGACCTGCGGCAAAAGCAGGACTGCCCGCCTTGTGATCCAAGGGAATAATTTCAAAGTCGAGTTCGATGAATCCACAGGAACGATTTACAGTCTGACTTATGATTCAACAACAATCATAGCAGCAGGTAATGGACCGAAACTGGATGTACTCCGTGCTTTTACGAACAATGACAACTGGTTCTATTCTTCGTGGTTTGACCGTGGTTTACACCATTTACAACACAAAGCCAAAGAAACAACGATTATGAATAAACCGGACGGAAGTATTGTATTGGCTTTTACAGTAGAATCCCAGGCGCCTCATGCAGCAAAAATACTGGGTGGTACCAGTTCCGGTAAGAATACGATCGAAGAATTAACCGACACCCCTTTCGGTCCGAACGATTTCAAATTCACTACCAATCAGATTTGGACGGTTTATCCGGATGGTTCCATTGAATTACAGGCCAGTGTTACTTCCAATCAGCCTGATCTGGTATTACCCCGTTTGGGTTATGCCATGAAAATCCCTCAGGAATATGCCAATTTTACCTACTACGGACGTGGTCCGATCGACAATTATGCAGACCGGAAAAGCGGACAGTTCATTGAACAGCATAAGAATACGGTTGCCGGAGAATTTGTCAACTTCCCGAAACCTCAGGACATGGGAAATCATGAAGATGTGCGTTGGTGTGCCCTAACCAATCAGGCAAATCAGGGGGCTGTATTTATAGCCACCGATCGGTTATCCGTCTCCGCTTTACCATATTCGGCCCAGGATTTGATTCTGGCTTCCCATCCTTATCAGTTGCCACAAGCCGGCGACACCTGGTTGCATCTGGATGCAGCAGTGACAGGACTGGGAGGAAACAGTTGCGGTCAGGGTGGTCCTTTGGTAGCGGACCGGGTTTTCGCCAACAATCACAATTTCGGATTTATCATTCGTCCTGCCGGTAAAGACCTGAGTAAAATAGCCAATATCGCTCCTGCCGGAGAAATTCCATTGTCTATCACACGTAGTAAGTCGGGAACTGTAGAAATAACCTCAGCCCGTAAGAATGCAACAATTTGCTACACCGTTGGAAAAAGCAAAGTAAAAGAATACACAACCCCGATATCACTTCGTGAAGGAGGTCTGGTAACTGCCTGGTTCAAAGACAGACCTGCTATCAAAACGAAGATTTCCTTTGAGAAGCAGGAAAACATCCAAACTGTTGTGATCTATGCCAGCAGCCAGGAAGCCGGAGAGGGAGATGCTTCACACCTCACAGACGGAGATCCCAATACAATCTGGCATACGATGTATTCCGTAACAGTTGCCAAATACCCGCATTGGGTGGATCTGGATGCCGGAGAAGTGAAGAATATCAAAGGTTTCATTTACTTACCCCGCCAAGACGGCAATAACGGTAAGATCAAAGATTATAGCATCCAGGTAAGCATGGACGGTAAAAACTGGGGAACTCCTGTTCAGAAAGGTACTTTCGATAATAGCAGCAAAGAGAAGCAAGTTGAGTTTGCCAAACCGGTGCAAGCCCGTTATATCCGTTTCACAGCTTTAAGCGAACAGAACGGTCAGGACTTTGCCTCCGGTGCCGAAATAACGATTCTGGCAGAATAAAAACAGGATTTATCGATAATAATTGAAAATTCAACTGCCGGGATGAAGCTTTATTCAATAGAATAAAGCTTCATTTTATTATACAAGGTTTTACGGTCTATTTTCAATAAGCGTGCAGCCTCACTTTTATTGTTGTGGCATTTCGCCAATGCTTCACGGATAAGCTGTACTTCATTCTTTTCTCGCTTCAAAGCCAGATCTTCGATTTGAGGGACAGGATCCACTGCTGCCAATTCGGCCGGAATATCTTTCAAAGAGATAAAATCACCGAGACACAATAATGTCGCCCGCTTGACCACATTCCGCATTTCGCGAAGGTTACCGGGCCAGTTATAGTTTTTAAAGACAGACATTACCTCATCCTCGAAACCGATCACATCTTTTCCTAGTTCTTCATTCGAGGCAGCCAGAAAATGATTGGCAAAAACCGGAATATCTTCCTTTCTTTCACGCAAACTTAAAGCTTTTAAAGAAAATTCATTCAGACGATGATAAAGATCCTCCCGAAAATTCCCCTCGGCCACAGCCTTTGTCAGATTCTCGTTCGTAGCGGATATAATACGTACATCAAAAGCGATCTCTTTATCACTCCCCACAGGCTTCACTTTACGTTCTTCCAAGGCCCGTAGCAACTGTACCTGCACATCGTAACTCAGATTTCCGATTTCATCGAGGAAAATCGTCCCTCCCGAAGCAGCCACAAAATAACCCGTCTTATCGTTCACAGCTCCCGTAAAAGCCCCCTTCACATGTCCAAAAAATTCACTGGCTGCCAAATCCTTGGGGATCGCCCCACAATCGACGGCAATAAAAGGCGCCTCCTTACGATTGCTCTGAGCATGAATCAAACGGGCTATGTACTCTTTACCGGAACCACTTTCTCCGGTAATCAATACAGTCATCATAGTCGGAGCTACCAATCGAATATATTCGTAAAGTTTGTCGGCTTCCAGACTCGTACCTTTGATGTATGGCACCGATTGGGGCTTTTTTGTCCGCTTTTTTTGTTCGGGAACAGCAGTCTGTTCCAAAGTGTCCTGGATCTTTTTCAAAATCTCGTCCGGAATGACGGGCTTCGCCACATAATCGAAAGCCCCTAATTTCATCGCCAATACCGCAGTTTGTATATCAGCATAACCGGTCATCAAAATCACCTGAACCTCAGGAGTCGATGCCTTGATATTTTTCAACAAATAAATTCCGTCCTCATCCGGTAAACGCAAATCTGTCAACACGACATCATATTTCGTCCCTTTCAGCTTCGCCAAAGCTTCACGGCAAGAAAAAGCATTCTCTACTTCAAACCCTCTTTTTGTCAACCATGTTTTCAACATCAGACAAAAAGTGGTATCGTCATCTACCAATAAAATTTTAGCCATATACCAATTTATAAAACAGTCGAACCGACTGAACTGTTTTACAAAATTAGGAAACTAACTCCACGAAACGAAGCATTTATCTTTTTTTTCGCAAAAAAAGTCAATTCAAAGGCGAATTTTTCAAAAAATATTTAACTTTGCATCACAAAGTAATTTGAAATATGAATAATCAGGAAGCTTTAAACACTTTAAACGACATCCGGAACATGATGGAAAAGTCCACCCGGTTTGTCTCATTCAGCGGATTGTCCTCTATCGTTATCGGTATATACGCCTGTATCGCCGCGATAATTGCTTATTCTATCCTGGGAAATACAACACCGGTACCCAGACTGGATGTCGACACGCCTGCGAAACTACAACTTTTGATCGTCTTCGCTTCTTTACTGATTATCGTTTGTATCGTTACGGTCATCCTGATGTGCAGGCACAAAGCCCACCAAAACAACCAATCTCTTTTATTCGATTTCAATACCAAAAGGCTACTGTGGAATTTCTTCCTGCCTTTGGTTGTAGGCGGAATACTTTGTATATCATTGATCTGGCAAAGCCATTATGGCCTTACTTCTTCGATCATGCTGATATTCTATGGCGTCGCTCTGATCAGTGCGTCGAATTATACGTTTTCCAATACCCGCTATCTGGGTTATGCGGAAATCGCTCTCGGCCTGGCCGATAGTTTTGTAGAAAATTATGCTCTGTTGTTTTGGGTCGTCGGCTTCGGCCTCTTTCATATCGTCTACGGTATCTTTTTTCATTTGAAATACGAAAAAAAGAACAAATGAAACTAAACCTGGAAGATATTAATAAGGCCTTTGAAAGTAAAGCCCGGTTAGGAATCATGTCGGTACTCCTGGTCAATGAATCCATCGATTTTGTATCCTTGAAAAATTTGCTTGAACTAACCGATGGTAATCTGGCCAGCCATACCCGGAATCTGGAGGAATTGGGGTATATCCGAAGCTACAAACAATTTATCGGCCGTAAACCCAACACCACCTTTTCTGTCACCCCCGAAGGAAAAGAAGCTTTTAAAAAACACCTGAATGCCCTGGAAAATTTTCTAAAAAATCAACTGGAATAATAATATCTATTTTTTTACACTTATACTTTGAAATACAAAGTTCTTTATTAAATAAATTTAAACTCTTCTGATTATGGAAACACAAATCTCTTTTTCCAACCAGGAAAAATACCCACGCCAAGGGTTTATGCAACGGAATGCCTTGTCTGTCAAAATTATTTTAATCGGAGTTTTAATTCTCATTCTCCTGATTCCGCTTGCAATGATCCGGGGATTAATCTCGGAACGTTCCGAAACCGCCTCGGAAGCAACAACGGAAGTACAAAACAAATGGAGCAGCTCACAATTGGTAACAGGCCCTTTCATCAGTATTCCCTGCTATGAAAACTACGAAGAGACTTATTATGAAAACGGAGCCACGAAAATCAGGGTAAAGAAAGTCAAAAACTATATCCATATTCTTCCCGAGCTTCTGGATATTACAGGAAATGTAGAAACCGAAGAACTGAGTCGTGGTTTATACGATATTGTCGTATATAAAACGCCGTTAGTATTAAAAGGCAAATTTATCATCCCGGAACATTTCGAAACCACCATTTTGCCCGAAGACATAGCGCTTCAGCATGCGACCTTGAATCTGGGGATTTCCGATCTTCGGGGAATCAGCGAACAAATAACTGTCGACTGGGGTAAAGAAACGCTTCAATTCAACCCAGGATTACCTTCGGATTTTATTTTATCTTCGGGTGTTTCCTCCGTACTACCTCAACACCAAAAACTTCAGGCCGGAGATTCGATTGAATTTTCGATCCAACTACAGCTTAAAGGCTCAGAATCGATTCAATTCAGTCCCTTCGGTAAAACGACACAAATCCACCTAACCTCCAATTGCACTACCCCGAGTTTTACGGGAGCCTTTTTACCGGAGAACCGTGAGATTACGAACAGCGGTTTCACTGCCGACTGGAAGGTATTGAACCTCAACCGAAATTACCCCCAGGTATTCACCAGTAACCAGTACCACAATGAAGAAGAACTCTCTTCTTTCGGAGTCAACCTCTTATTACCCGTACAACAATACCAGCAATCTATACGCTCCGTGAAGTATGCCTCCCTGATTATCATTCTTACTTTTGTGATCAGTTTTTTTGTGGAAGTGATGCAAAAAAAGAATATCCATCCTTTCCAATATTTACTGATAGGACTTGGCTTATGTTTATTTTATACGTTATTGATCGCCATTTCGGAACATCTGGGGTTTAATTTAGCCTATCTTATTTCAGCGATCATGACTATTATTCTATTGACACTATATATGCGGGGAATTCTCAAAATCCGGAAAACAGCCTTTACAATAGGCGGATTGCTGGCTCTATTATATCTCTATATCTTTGTATTGATTCAAATGGAGACTTACGCTTTATTAGCCGGTAGCCTCGGATTATTCATCATCCTGGCGGTCATCATGTATTATTCACAAAAGATCAACTGGAACGGAGGAATGAAATAGTAGAATTATTTTGTTACTTATTCGTCTTTGGTGTTCGTGTTTGGAGACCCGGTCGCTTCTGT
>OCHV01001214.1_pt1 | contig 17522 bp, 10 predicted proteins | sample 1538461 | NCBI WGS metagenome assembly OCHV01 (sample SAMN04571692, study PRJEB22368) | human gut metagenome | biome: human gut; material: stool | host: Homo sapiens | place: Luxembourg | collected 2012-08-03 | reverse complement strand
TAACGTGAGTTCGATATAATGATAAATATATTTTTCTGATAATTAAAAACATAGCGATAAAAGTATTAAATTTATAGTGTCCAATTATAACATTTAAACGATTACCACTATGTTTCCAGAGTCTAAAGTTACATTGTATGGCCGATGATTTTTGCAAGGAATTTACATTTCAACAGGAAAAATATATGATTGAGTATAAGAAGACCAAGCATCGTAACAAACCCAACTGTATGAGTGATGCTGAGATTATGGTTATTCTAATCCGGTTTCACTCCGGTGGTTTCCGCTGTTTCAAGCATTACTATAAGGAATATGTCTGTAAACATCTGAAACACCTTTTTCCGCGTCAGGTTTCTTATAACCATTTTGTGGAACTGGAGAAGGAAGTATTGCTTCCCGTGACCATCTTCATCAAAAAAGTCCTGCTAGGAACCTGTACCGGCATCAGTTTTGTCGACTCCACTCCCTTGCGTGTTTGTCGTAACCAAAGAATCCTTATTTATAAGACATTTGAGGGACTTGCCGAGCGTAGAAAATGTTCAATGGGATGGTTCTTCGGATTCAAGCTGCATCTGATAATCAATGACAAGGGTGAGATTCTCAATTTCATGTTTACGTCTGGAAACGTGGATGACCGGGAACCGTTGAAACAGGGTAAGTTTCTGGAAAACATCAAAGGAAAACTATGTGCAGACAAAGGATATATAGGTCAGGCTCTGTTTGAGAATCTTTTTCTTAATGGGATACAGCTTGTCACTAAAGTTAAAAACAATATGAAGAATTCACTGATGAGTATTGCCGACAAGATTTTGCTCAGAAAAAGAGCCTTGATCGAAACGGTCAATGACGAATTGAAGAACATTGCGCAGATAGAACACTCCAGACATCGTTCATTCAATAACTTTATAGCCAACTCTTTGTCGGCTATAGTAGCATATTGCTTTTTTGAAAAGAAGCCCGCCATTGACGTGAATTTTGTCAATGACGGACAACTTGCTATTTTTTGATTTTATATTGAATTCACGTTAATGATAGTAAATTTATAATCAATATTTTTAGGAATTCGTTGATTTTCTGACTCATTCCTGCATCATTGATTTCTTATTAATATGAGGCTAGAAAGCCTATTAGTATTATAAAAATCCATTTGTAACGGATAAAGCAGTAAGCACCGCTACTTTTAGGCGTCACTTTGAGAACTTTTGCAGAAACTCCGTAAGATTACTTCCCTTTTCTAGACCTAATTTTTTGCGCAGGCGATAACGGCTGATTTCAACTCCTCGTAAAGAGATGTTCAGCAATGGAGCTATTTCCTTAGAAAGCAAATTCATCTTGATATAAGCACAAAGTAACTTTTCTTTATTGCTTAGTTCGGGGAATTCCTCCTCTAATTTTTTAAAAAAATCATGATATACTGAGTCAAAACTACTCTGAAAAGCCTGCAAATCATCATCATGCTCAATATTTGTATCAATCTCTCCTAATAATCGAAGTGTCTTCCGGCGAAGCAAAACAAGATTCTCTTCACTGATGGAATGGGAAATATTTAATACTTCTTTTTTGATATTCAATAGGGTTTCATTCTTACGTACAATATTGAGCGTAGTACGAATCAATTCTTCTGATTTATGACGCAACTCCGACTGCAAGTTTTCTTCCTTCAGAATGTCTATTTTTTTATCTTTCAAATCACTCTCCTTTTGGAATTTCTGTTCTTGCTGGTAAAGTTCCGATTCTTTTTGTACCAGCAGACGTCTACGACTTTCTGAAATATGATAATACATATAATAAAACAGCGACATTACAACTATCAAATACATCAAATAACTCCACCATGTACGATACCAAGGTGGCAGGATTTCAAAAGTAAAAGCAGTCTTTACCGGATCTTGATCCCCGTCGGTCAGTAATTTCACACTAAATACGTATTTGCCTTCATGTAACTCTGTGAATTCTTTCACATTATTCTCACTGTATTCACTCCAGACATCTTGCTTACCGTCTACACTTAGCTGATATGAATATAGAGCCGTCCGTGATTTATTATAATTATTCACACTATATTTTATTTTAATCGAATTCTGAGAATAAGGAATCACCACTGGAACTGTATCATACAAATAACTGCGGCCATAGATAAGCGAATCACGAAATCCAGTCAGATATACTTTTCTGATTTGTAAGTTCAACGGTGGGCGCTGTATTTGCGAGTTATCCATTTTTATCAGTGAAAAGCCATCTTCAGTTCCAACAATTGCTTGGTCAGTTTTATAAAGACATACATCTTCAAAATTTTCTATTAACATCCCTTTCAAAAACAATTCATTATTCACTTGATAGTACTCCTTATTGGTGGAATCATAATGCAGCACCTTCAATGTTCCGTTCACCACATACCAGATATTCTGCAATGAATCTATCTTCATATAGGTATAAGCAGTCTTGCCTTCTAATAATTGTTCAAGTCTAGTATACGCCTCCAAACAGTCACGGCTCTGGTCATAGTACCATAAGCCATAATGTGAAGCTATAGTTACTTTGTCATTCACTCGCAGCAGGCATGCATCATAGCCACGAGGGAACCTTCTGTTATTGTAATCCTTAATTTTTTCTATTTTCCGCAAATCATCTGACAATGTCAGGCGGGAAACCCCATTTTCCTTATTTCCTACCCACAGAATATTGGTGGAATTCTCCATCAACATATCTTTGCACGAGCGGCTGAAGCCCTCTATATAGCTTTCCACAGTCCAATTCGCCCCTTTTTTCGTAAGTAAATACAATCCGCTATAAGTTCCTGCAATCAGCGCATCTTTGCGTGCATCTACCGATACCATCCCCCATACCCCTTTAGGATTATTGAGATGCTCCACATGATCTCCATCTATTATAAAAATACCATTATCTGAGCAACAGAAAAGCTTATTGTCGTATTGGTGAAGCGACCACATTTGTCCACCCGTATCTGGCACAAAATCAATAGGACTTTTCTGATTTAATAGTTCTGGAGGAGTAGACCGATATAAACCTTGATTCGTTGCAAAATAGAACTTGCCTCGGTAGTTGCAAGAAGCATATCCTGAACCAATCATCGGTTTACCACCATATAGTGAAACAAGCTGTTCATTTAAATGGATGCAATCGATGCCATTGTCCAAACCTAACCAAAGATTGCCAGTCTTATCAAACATCATGCTTAAGACTGTTTTATTTTGCAAGCCATTCTCTGTAGATATCACCTCCATTTTATTTGTCTTCAGATTTAAAAGACAAACTCCACCTTGAATACTACCTAAAGCCAACAATGAGTCTTGTAACGCTGCACAGAATATCTTATTCTTACGGCAGAATTCTTCAGCGCTGTTAGGAAATTTTCGGAAAGAAGTAGCATCATGAATGAAAAGACCGTTATCTCTGGTTACTGCCAGCAAGTTGTCCTTATAAGGTAATAGCCCTCCAATCTTCACCGTAGCACCTATTGCCGAAGAGTTGGACACTTGTTTGAATTTTGTTCCATTTAGCACTAACAACCCTTTATCGGAAACTATATATAGTTTGTTCTGTAAAATCAATGAAGTATAGATCTCTGATGTATGGTCTACCTTATTCATCACGCCTTTCTCTATATAGAAAAAACAGCGGTCTGATTGAAAATACACACGGTCACTATCCGGCAGAATATTCCAAATGACCCCCACATTTACATTGGGCGATAAGCTATCAGAAAGGCAGGTATACTCCAATCCACCCAAATGATTTGGGGTAAAATAGCCAAATTGCCCCATTCCACCGATATAGATCCGTCCATCATGCCCCATTTTTACCGTACGTGTTTTAGCATTATGAATCGGATATGTATTCCACTCCACCCCGTCAAACTCCAATAACCCTTTATTATTAGCTGAATATATCCAACCATTATCGTGTTGTTGAATATGCCAATTCTGATTGCCAGCCTTATAAACATGTCGAGTGTAATTTGTCACTTGACGTTGCCATCCGGCATTTATAGGAATAGATATAAAGAAAAGAAGAATATAAAAACAAGTGAGCTTTTGTTTCATAGCAGTTAACATTTTATTTTTAAAACAAAGATAAAATATTTTATCTACAAATAAAATAATAATTTATAGATGTACTTGAATTATTATAATAAATATTTAATTATCAGCAAAATAATTAAGAAGTGAGAAGGTTTTGATGTAGTTAAGACTAATTAATGAGAAAGTTTTGATGTAATATTTTTTTAAGCTTCCTTTTATTACTCACATATATTTGCAGCATCTTTTTGTTAAACCTATATATTGCATACTAATGAGAAAAGCATCTTATTTATTCCTATTCAGCTTATTGATTAGCAGTAGTGCATGTGGATCAGACAATGATGGAACAATTTCTTCCAAAATACCTGACGGAGAAAATCCGGTGACTTCGGCCGGTTTGCAAGCCTACATGCTTACTACCACTGACACCCGTACCTATGAGCTAAAAGAGTCTACAGCGAAATTTGAATCCCAAGTCAGCATGTCACCTAAAAACATTTTGTTGAATCCGCAACAGACTTTTCAGACTATGCAAGGGTTCGGAGCTGCACTTACTGGTTCATCTGGAAGCTATGCCTTTGTCATCATCAATAAAAGCAATACAGCCAAGAATATTGTACTTACCGCTCCAGACAATTCTGGGAAAAAGCACTCGGCAAATTGCATCTTGCAACCCTGTTCGGTAAATTCTTTCAAATGGGATGATAAAAACAGAGATAACTAATTACTTTTTAAATTAAAAAATCACAGATTATGAGAAATCGATTTTTGCTCGGCATGATGACATTCTGCCTCGTCGGAACAACATCGTGCAAAGATGAGATTGACCAATTTGATGATCACGGTAACTCCTCAATTGTCTCCTTTCAAGGCTCCGATAAAGCCTACATGGGCGACAGTATCTCTTTTGACTTTGAAGTAAAGAGCAGTAGCGTGAAAATCAACCAGGCCAAAGTACAACTCTATTATGGAGAAGAAATGGTATCTGAAGCACTTTACATGTTGAAAGCCGATGGAAAGTATAGCGGAAAAGTGTTGGTTCCGTTCTTAAAGAATACCCCGGACGGAGATGCCAAAGTAATCCTGCGTGTACAAAACGAACGCTTTGCTGCAGACAGCCGTGAAATGACGGTAGCAATAGAGCGTCCCAAGTATCAGACACTTCGTTTAGTAGCGGCAGATGGAACAGAATATGCCATGATGCCTGTGAAAGGAAAGGAATACGAGTACAGTGCGCGCGCCAAGTTTCCTGCTGAAATGGAAGCATCCATTGTACTCCCGGCTTATTCCGACGGAAGCAACAATCCTTATCTAACAGGCAACGAGATTCGTTTTGGTATGGACAACGGTCGTATTTCAATGAATGCTCCAAAAAATATCAGCTTTGAGACTACCGGATATGGCGATGATGGTATGTATGACATTACATTCAACACCTTGACTTTTGAGGGAACTCCTTTCCCTAAATTTGGTTTACGATTTGATACGCAGAATAAATTTGTGGAATTCGAGGGTTCGGGCAATGTGTTTACGGTTGAGACGGAATTTAAAAAGGATGACATTATCAAAGTGAGCGGCATCAAAGAAGAGTACCCCGAGCTTTGGAAAAACCCCACTTGGTTCAGTGGTGTAAAAGGAGATGAACAACTGCTCCATTTCCGTGGTAGAGATGGCAAATATCGCTTCACCTTGGATAAAGGGCTGAAAGCCATCATGATGGAACAGTTGGAAAATGCGACCGCCTCAGGTAACCAAAATGCATCTGCCGTATGGGTTATCGGAAATGAGAGAATAGGGTTTCCATCATATAGCAAGAACAACATCAATTGGAATACAAACAAAGGGTTCAACCTCGTTCCACTGACCGGCACTAAGTACGAACTGGTGATGTTGGTGGGCCAGAACATTGATAGCGGCAATGTCAACTTCAAATTTTTCGGCCAAAAAGGATGGGGATTGGAATGGGTAGGTCCTGGCGCATATACGCTGAAAGAAGGTGGTAACTATATAAAATATGCCAGTGACGGTAACTTCCAAAGTGCAGAGATGTGGCCTACAGGCAAGTACATGGTAATGACCATGGAAACTGCCACCAAGCCCGCTGGATTGTGGGTGAAAGCACTGGAGGAAATGCCTGTTTACGAGGCTGCAGAATAAGGTAAGGAATACAAAGGGATAATTAATTTAATTAAATGACAATCAAATGAAGAAGAGATATTATCTTGCGGCGCTATTTGCTATTTCACTGGCAATACAACCAGCGCTTGTAAAGGCCGACACTGCCCGCAAGACAGATGGCATGGAAAACATGCAACAACAAAAAACGCGTATCAAAGGTTTGCTGACCGATTCTAACGGCGATCCTATTATTGGGGCAACTATCATGGTAATGGGCACTACCGGACGGGGCGTGATCAGTGACATCAACGGACGATACTCCATCGAAGTAAATCCTGGCGAAACACTTCAATTTAGTTACATAGGATTCATCACCGTAGAACACAAAGTAAAAGCAGAGGAGACCACCTTTAATCTACGCATGGAGATGGATGCTATTTCTACCGAAGAAGTGGTAGTAGTGGGTTACGGTAAACAGAAAAAGGAAAGTGTGGTGAGTTCCATGTCTACCGTAGGACCGGCTCAGTTGAGCGTAAAGAGTGCTAATCTCACCAATAACATTGCAGGTAAATTGCCCGGACTGATTGCAGTGCAACGCTCGGGCGAACCAGGATGGGACGATGCCCAATTCTTTATCCGAGGTATCAGTTCTTATGCCGGTGGCACAGACCCTCTGGTATTGGTGGATGGCGTGCCCCGTAAGATGAACGATATTGATGTGGATGAAATCGAGACCTTCTCCATATTGAAAGATGCGGCTGCCACAGCTGTATATGGTGCAGAAGGTGCCAATGGAGTTGTATTGATTACTTCCAAACGAGGTAAATCTCAGAAAACGGTCATTAACATGTCTGCTGAATATGGTTACTCTACGCCGCTCCGCTTGCCCAACCTGATGAGCTCTTACGACTATTTAAGCTTGTATAACGAGGCTGATTGGAATAGTAATGGTAATCCGCGTGCCAACTATACTGCTCCGGTAAGCGATGCTGACTTGGAAAAATACCGCACCGGAGCTGATCCTGATCTTTATCCGGATGCCAACTGGATGAATATGTTGCGCGACCATACCAGCAGCCAGCGTTATACCATTAACTTTCGGGGAGGTGGTGATCGTGTACGCTTTTTCGTATCCGGCGCCTATTATACACAAGACGGTGTATATAAGGAGAAAAAAAATGCCGACTATGACTCCAATATCAGCTTCAAGCGTTATAACTTACGCTCCAATATTGATTTCGAGTTAAGCAAAACTACTCGTATGTCTGTGGATATGTCCGGTCAATATATAAACCGGGTAGCCCCCAGTAAGACAGCTTCCGATATTTTTGGTGGCATGACACTACAACCAGTACACCTTTATCCACAAATCTATTCAGACGGTTCAGCCTCACAGCACCCAAACTACGACAATTCGGGGCTGCGTCAGAACCCTTATAATTTCTTGTACTTCAGCGGTTACAGCAAGAGTTGGGACGCAACCTTCCAAAGCAAGGTCTTGTTGGAACAGGATTTGGATTTCATCACCAAAGGACTTTCTGTAAAAGGCAGTGTGAGTTTCGATGCTAACTCTAATCAGTACATCAACCGAACCATGTCACCAGCAACTTTCACAGCTACTGGCCGTGATGCCAACGGCAATCTGATTTTCAAAGCACTGGAAGCTGGGTCTGCACTGAGCAATCCTTCAAGCGGAGCTTCCGGTGGTAACAAAAAGATCTACATCGAAGCCTCTTTCAACTACAAACGCAACTTCAACGATAAACACGATGTTACCGGTTTGTTGCTCTACAACCAAAAAGAGACTCAAAATCAGAATGCAAGTGGGCTGAATTTATTGCCCTATCGCAAACAAAGCATTGTGGGACGTGGCTCTTACACATTTGACAACCGCTACACCCTTGAAGGAAGTTTTGGTATGACAGGTAGTGAGAATTTTGCTCCAGGACACCGTTGGGGTATTTTCCCCGCTGTGGGTGGAGCCTGGTATGTGAGCCACGAGAAGTTCTTTGAACCAATACAGAAGGTTATCAGTACCTTGAAAATACGTGCCTCCTACGGACGTACCGGTAACGATCAATTGGGTGGAACCCGTTTCCCTTACCAGGAGGAGATGAACAATGGTGCTGGTGGACTTAATCTGGGCATTTCGGGAGGATCAAATGGGAATGCCGAGAACTGGTATGGTAATTTAAGCGAAAACCGTGCATTCTACCCCAACCTGCGTTGGGAAATTGAAGACAAGAGCAACTTCGGCTTCGATCTCGGCTTGCTGAACGGACAAATCGATCTGACTATGGATTACTTCTCCAACCGTCGTAAAGATATCTTGGTAAACCGTAATACCATCCCGTCCATGAGCGGTTTGCAATCTACACCAATTCAGAATTATGGTGTGGTGAGCAACAAGGGTATAGATGGCAACTTGACCTTCAAGCAACACGTGGGCGACCTTAATCTAACTTTCCGTGCCAATTACACGTATGCAAAGAACAAGATTATAGAAACGGATGAGATCAGACATGTCTATAGCTACCAAGACCTTACGGGAATGTCATTATGGACTCCGTTCCTCTATATTGCCGATGGTCTTTATACACCTGATGACTTCAACATTACCGTCGATCCCGTAAGTGGCGCCGAAAGCTACCAACTGAAATCTGACCGTCCCAACCCCGGTGCGGCGGTTGCTCCCGGTGATATCAAGTATTGCGACTTGAACAAAGATGGTATTATCAATGACGATGACAAGACATACCACAATGGACATTTGGATAAGACACCTCGCAGCGTATATGGACTGTCGTTCAACGCGGATTGGAAAGGCTTCTTTGCCGGAATCTTCTTCCAAGGTGTATCAGGCGCTTCCATCAATCTAATGAGCAAAGCATCCAACTTCATGCCGTTCAATCAGGGCAAAGATGCCTCATCCGCCCGTATGGAAGCTATGAGTCGTTGGAAAGCATCCGATCCGTACAATGACAACGTGCTCTATCCGCGTTTGCGCAACAATACCTTTGCACACAATCTGCAGCCGAGCACTTGGTGGTATCGTGATGCCAGTTTCATTCGCTTGAAGAACGTGGAATTCGGTTATCAGTTCAATAGAAAGCAGCTTAAATCATTGCGCCTCACCAACTTGCGTCTCTACGTGCAGGGAACCAACCTGAAGACTTGGGACCATGTGAAATATTGGGATCCAGAACTGGGCGATGCGAACTCAGGAGCCAAATACCCTATATCAAGTACTTGGACTTTCGGAGCAGAGGTAACATTCTAACTAAACAAAAGAATTAAAAGATATATATTATATGAAACTTAAGAATTTATTATATACAACTGTTAGCTTTGCCGCTCTTGCACTCGGCACCGTATCCTGCTCAGACTACCTGGACATCTCTGGCGAGTTTAATGCTAGCTTGGGAGTGGATGAAGTTTGGGACAACGCAAACTATACCCGCGATTGGTATGGAGTGATTTATCGCGACTTGATGGAGTATTCTGAAACAGGTTCGGAAACCAATGCCTTTAAAAATCCTTGGTCAAACCTATGTGGTGAGATTGCATCCGAAAAAGCCAGTTCACGCGATGTGATGACGGCTGGCTTCACGGCGGCCAGCGGAAGCTATCATCGTTGGGCTGCTTTCTATAAAGACATCCGTCAAGCCATGATTTTCATAGAACGTGCCCACAATGAAGGCGTAGGTGACCCCAGCAGCAACAACAAAATCACAGCTGACGAAATAGCCCGCATGAAAGATGAATGCCGATTCATGATAGCCTACTATTATTTTTCTATGTTTGAACTTTACGGTCCCGCTTGTATCGTTACAGAAATAGATGATGCGGCAGAGCCTCATGTGACAGATTACGATCGTGCCACTGTGGACGAAATGGTGAATTACATTGATGGTATATTGGAGCCGCTATGCGATCCGCTACAATCCAAACTGCCAGAATCAGCCATCACCTCGTTTGCCGATGGAAACTATAGTTATAACTTCCATGAAATAGTACGCCCCACCATCGTAGTGGCTAAGGCCCTGCGTGCCAAGCTGTGGATGTATGCCGCCTCCAAGCTTTTCAATGGTGGTGATGGCTCTGAATACTACCAAGGACTGCAAAAACTCCAAAATGCTAAAGGAGAATACATCTTCCCCCAAAGCAAAGACCCGCAGAAATGGATTATTGCCAGAGACCGTGTAAAAGATCTGATAGATTATGCTGAAGCACATCACCATGGACTCTACCGTGTAATGGCAAACGGGGTGGAAGCTCCAGACCGTTCGGTGTACAACCTTTTTCAGGAATACAATCAAGAAATTCTTTGGAGCAGTACGAACAATAGCTATTCCGATCAATATAAAATGGAAAAGCGTACCAACCCACGTGATGTGAACTCCTGTTACGGAACCATTGGACCGTCCCAAGACGCAGTGGATATGTTCTTCATGTCCAATGGATTGACAATCAATGACGACAATAGTGGATACAATGAAACTGGATTCAGTGAAGTGGAAAACCGCTGCTACGACCCCGCATACAAAGCCACCAAGATAGACAAAAACATTTACAATATGTATGCGAACCGCGAACCTCGTTTCTATGCCAACGTGGTTTATCAAGGAAGAAGTTGGTTCAAGAATTGGATGGACGGTAATCCGAACTACATCGTAGACTTCTCTGCCGGTGGTGGCAATGACCTCTCCAACGGTGACAATGTAAAAACTGGATATATGCTTGGTAAGTTCAAGAACCGTACAGTAAACCATGCTAACGGCTACACGCAAGCTTGGAAGCGTGTTTCCATCATTTACCGTATGGCCGAGTTCTATTTGTTCTATGCCGAAGCCTTGAACGAAATTGACCCGAGCAATCCGGAAATTATCAAATATGTAGATATGATACGACACCGCGCAGGCATCAACGGCTACCAAGACTTGCAGGAAAGCGGTATGAAAACAGGGGTTATCGGCAATTACGACAGACAGTTTGAAGCTATACAGCACGAGCGTTATGTTGAACTATACTGCGAGGGTCAACGCTACTTCGACATTCGCCGCTGGATGATATGTGACAACGGGCAAATAGGCTGTGACCAGACACGCTTCTACGGCATGAACATGAAGGGTTCAAAAGACAAGACCCCTGGTGACCCGGCTTCCTATTATACCCGTACTCAGTTAGAGAACCGGCAATGGAGCGACAAGCTTTACTTGTATCCTATTCATCAGAATGTCATCAATCTGTCACAAGGACGAATTCCTCAAAACTATGGATGGTAAATGACCAACAGAAGATGAAAAAAAAGAGATTATGATATAAGGATTAACAAGCGGTGGAAATTCGTGCAAGAAAGAAACAGAATTTCCACCGTTCTTTTATAACTTTACCACCTCAACTCAACAACTATCAGATTATGGGATACCCTTACAAAAGAGGCCGTTTCCTTTTTGCCTTATGGACAGTGATCTGTTGCTTTGCCATGATTGTGATGCCAATGTCACTCCGTGCGCAACGAGAAACGAAGAGCCTCAACCACGACTGGAAATTTCTAAAAGGCGAATGTACTTCCGCTGCAGACAGTACCTTCAACGACAGCCAATGGGCAAACATCCACCTGCCGCATACTTGGAATACTGATGCCTATACCGAAAAAGACTATTATCGCGGAATAGGCTGGTACCGCCATCGTATCACCCTTCCCAAAAATTGGAAAGGCAAGCAGGTCTTTCTGAAACTGGATGCTGCAAACAAGGCGGCTACCTTCTTCATCAATGGCAAAAACATAGGTGAACATGCGGGAGGATATACTGCTTGTACGTTCAATATCACCCCCTTCCTCTCTTTCCATTCCCCCAACGTTCTGGCTATTCGCGTGGATAATGCCCGGATGGACATCCCTCCCATCTCCGGAGATTTCACTTTTTTCGGAGGTATCTATCGGGATGTATGGCTCACTGCCGTTCCCAACCAACATTTCAACTTAACCGACCACGGTTCGGACGGTATCTTCATCAGTACCCCCCAAGTGTCCGAGGAGAAAGCCACCCTCTCCATCCGTGGCGAAATTAAGAATGACGCCTGCGAAAAGGCAAACCTGGAACTCGTTCATTCCATCTACCAGCCAGACGGTATCTTGTTACAAACACTAAAGAAGTCCATACAACTGAATCCTGGGGAGACCTATGCTTTCCAGAATGTTGCATCGCCCATCCTGCATCCCCGGTTATGGACTCCCGAAACGCCTGCCCTCTACCGGATAGAAACCACCTTGCGTGACTGCAAGACTAAAGTGGTTCTGGACCAGAGTAACCATCATACCGGCTTCCGGTGGTTCCACTTCGATGCCAACAAAGGATTCTTCCTTAACGGTAAACCCTATAAGCTTCGCGGTATCTGCCGTCACCAAGACCAGAAACCTATCGGGGTGGCATTGACCGACGAAATACACCGCCGTGACATGAAAATGATGAAAGAAATGGGAGCCAACTTTATCCGTGTCTCCCATTACCCCCAGGATGACGCTCTCCTGGAGATGTGCGACAAACTCGGTATGTTGGCCTGGGAAGAAATCCCCATCATTGACATCGTGCCCGAGACTCCCGGATATGGAGACAATTGCGAACGAAACCTGCGTGAGATGATTCGCCAGCACTATAACCATCCCTCCATCATTGCATGGGGATACATGAACGAGATCTTACTTGTCACCCAACGGAAATATAAAACCGAAACCGAACTGAAGCCCGCTATAGAGCGTGCATCGTCACTTGCCAAAAGACTGGAGAAAGTACTCAAAGCGGAAGATTCTACACGCGTCAGTGCCATGGCATTCCATGGCAGCAACAGCTATAATGAGACCGGCATAAGCAACATCACCGATATTGTAGGATGGAACCTGTACCAGGGATGGTATGGCGGAGACGTCACTGGATTCGAAAAATATCTGGCACAACAGCACCGGGACTGTCCTGCCCATCCGATGATTGTCAGCGAATATGGTGCAGGATCGGACAAGCGGTTGCATTCACTCACCCCACGCGCTTTCGATTTCAGTATTGAATACCAGCAGAAATACCTTGAACACTATCTTCCGGTACTGGAGAATACACCTTATGTTTGTGGCGGTACACACTGGAATTTCATCGACTTCTGCTCGGCCCTACGTGACGAGTCCATGCCACGCATCAACAACAAAGGATTGCTGTATGCCGACCGTACTCCTAAAGATATATATTATTACTACCAAGCTGCCTGGCGTAAGGACATCCCCGTATTGCACATTGCCAGTCGTGATTGGACATACCGCAGTGGCGTACAGCAGGGAAATGCCCCTGTCTTGTTGCCGGTAAAGGTCTATTCCAATCTTCCCGAGGTAGAGCTTTTCATCGACGGGAAGTCCATAGGTAAGCAGCAAACAAAGAATTACACCGTCACCTTCGAAGTTCCGTTCTGCAGCAGGAAACCCTTTCTTCTGGCACAAGGCAACCATCAGGGAATAAGGGTGCAAGACGGTTTGAAAGTAAATTTCCACCCGGTTCCTGCCCGACTGGATGCAACCAACTTGAAAAATCTGGAACTGGCCATAAATGTGGGAAGCCGGTGCTTCTTCACTTCCGACGAAAGCCAACTGACTTGGCTTCCCGACCAGCCTTATACACCCGGCAGTTGGGGATATATCGGTGGTGAGGAACGGGGTACGGAGACTGAAATACGCAACACTGCTGACGGTCCCTTGTTCCAGACTCTCAGAAACGGCATCGAAGGATACCGTTTTGACGTGCCCAAAGGTGTCTATGAGATAGAATTCCTCTTCACGGATATCTTTCGCCAAAACTCCTCAGCAGCCTATCTGTTGGGACGTGACGGAGCACATGAAAACCGTGAGAGCACATTCGGTATTTCCATCAATGGAAGTACTGTTGAAGAGAGTCTGTCACCTTGTAAAGAAAGCGGTTATTTCCATGCCCTACGGAAGAAATATATCGTCAACAACGAAGCGGACAGTCTTGAAATACGCTTCCATACCATCAGCGGCAAATGCTTCCTGAATGGTATCAAACTCCGTAATATTTACTAATCCATATAAAACAGCAGAATATAATGAAACTGAAAGCAGTAAAATGGACACTTGCCATCTTGTTTATGGCACCCTGCATGCAAGCGCAATCCGTATGGAACACAACACACCTTGCCAATGTGAAACGTTCTATCCGGGAACCGTTCTACGCCACAGCTTACGAGGCACTGAAGAAGGAAGCGGACAAACTATCGGACGTACAGCCTCTTTCTGTCATGATGAAAGAAAAGACACCCGCCAGCGGTGACAAGCACGACTATATGAGCCAGGCCCGCTATTTTTGGCCCGACCCAGCAAAACCTGACGGACTGCCCTACATCAACCGCGACGGCATATCGAATCCCGAACTGAGCAAACTGGACCGCAACCGTCTGGGTACAACCGTTAGCCGCATCACCACCTTGGCATTAGCCTGGTACTTCAGCGAAGAAGAAAAATATGCCAGGAAAGCGACTGAGCTTATCCGTGTGTGGTTTTTGGACAAAGACACCCGAATGAATCCTAATCTGGAATACGCGCAGATGATACCGGGGCACAATAACAACAAGGGGCGCTGCTACGGACTGATAGATACCTACTCCTTCATAGAGATGCTGGATGCTGTAGCGCTGTTGGAACAATCACAAGCATTCACTGCCAAGGACAGCAAGCAACTGAAGAAATGGTTTGCCGAACTGACCGACTGGATGCTCACCAGCCCGCAAGGCAAGGAAGAGGCGGCTGGAGCCAACAACCACAGTGTGGCCTACGACGCCCAAATCATTGCTTTCGCCCTCTATACCGGCAACAAGAAACTAGCACAAGAGGTAGTCAATGCTTTCGCCGAAAGACGTATCTTCCCACAGATAGAACCCGACGGACGCCAACCGCAGGAATTGCGTCGTACCCTCGCTTTCCACTATTCCCAATATAACCTGACACATTTCATTGACATCATGCTGATGGCAAAGAAACTGGGCAGCAACATTGACAACGCCACATCAACCGATGGACGAAGCTTCTACAAAGCCATGGATTTTCTGGCATCCTACGTGGGAAAGAGCCTCGGTGAATGGCCTTACCAGCAGATCAGCGGGTGGGAACACTCCCAGCAAAACCTCTGCAAGGACCTCTACCGTACAGCCGCTTATCTGAACCCCGCACGCAAAGACTACCTGCAACTTTACTATGCGCACCGCATACTGGAACCGCAGGACAGTTTCAATCTTCTGTATGTAAAAGCTACCGAAACAGACCATGCCTATGCCTTTGCCGCCGGACAGCTGGATCTGGCCATGAAATGTGCCGATAAGGCCAAAAAGGAAGAGAAGAATGCCGCCAAGCGCCGTGTCATTCCCCGAAGTATCCATAAGGACGGTTCACTGGCCATGATACATCCCCACGACTGGTGCTCGGGATTCTTTGCCGGTTCTTTGTGGCAGATGTACGCCTATACGCACAACGACTATTGGCGCCAGTCTGCTATCTCATGGACTTGGCCCATCGAAGAGTCCAAATGGCACAAAGGTACCCATGACCTGGGCTTCATGATGTACGACAGCTTCGGCAAGGCATACGAGTTAACCGGCGAACGTTCCTACCTGGACGTGGTGCTACAGAGTGCCAAAACATTGATTACCCGCTATAGTCCGAAAGTGAAAAGTATCCGGTCCTGGGACCACAACCGCGACAAATGGAAATATCCGGTCATCATCGACAATATGATGAACCTGGAAATGCTGTTCCACGCTACCCAACTTACCGGAGACTCCATTTACTGGAAAGTGGCCGTGAACCATGCCAATACAACGATGAAAAACCATTTCCGCCCGGACTACTCCTCTTATCATGTGGTAGATTATGATCCGGAAACAGGTGAAGTCCGCATGAAGTGTACCCACCAGGGCAATTCAGACGATTCATTCTGGAGCCGCGGACAAGCCTGGGGATTGTATGGATTTGCTATGTGCTATCGTTTTACAAAAGATCCCACTTACTTGAAACAGAGCGAAAACATTGCCGATTTCTTCCTGAATCTACCCAACATGCCGGCAGACGGTGTACCCTATTGGGACATGAAAATGGATGTCATCAAGGACTGTACTCCCGAAAAGATCAATCCGGATGTGCCACGCGATGCTTCTGCCGCCGCCCTTATCGCTTCCGGCCTTTATGAACTATGCACGTATGTTTCTCCGGAAAAGGGAAAAAAATATAGGGCTGTTGCCGACAAAATCGTAAGCAATCTCCACAAGCACTACCAGGCAGCACCGGATACGCACTACGGCTTCCTGTTGCTCCACTCTACGGGACATCATCCCGGAGGAAGTGAAATTGACGTTCCTCTGAACTATGCCGACTATTTCTACCTAGAAGCATTGGCACGTAAAGAAGCATTGAATATGAAAATGAAGGATTGCCCTGGAAAGGCTCCGTAGACAAACAGTTAATGGAATAGCAAGTATTTGTGTCAACAAAGGAAATATTCAGGTATAATCAGTACTTACGAAAGGAAGAAGTTGTGCGTTTTAAGTATGCACAACCTTGTATTAACGTGGGTTCGAAATAAAATCAAAAAATAGCAAGTTGTCCGTCATTGACAAAGTTTACGTCAATGGCGGGCTTCTTTTCAAAAAAGCAGTATGCCGCGATAGCCGACAAGGAGTTGGCTATAAAGTTATTGAATGAACGATGTCTTGAGTGTTCAATCTGTGCGATGTTCTTCAGTTTGTCATTGACCGTTTCAATCAAGGCTCTTTTTCTGAGCAGAATCTTGTCAACAATACTCATCAATGTGAACATTTTCCACGCTCGGCAAGTCCCTCAAATGTCTTATGAATAAGGATTCTTTGGTTACGACAAACACGTAAAGGAGTGGAGTCAACGAAACTGATGCCGGTACAGGTTCCCAGCAGGACTTTCTTAATGAAAATGGTCAGTGGAAGCAGTACTTCCTTCTCCAGTTCTACAAAACGGTTATAAGAAACCTGACGCGGAAAAAGGTGTTTCAGATGTTTACAGACATATTCCTTATAGTAATGCTTGAAACAGCGGAAACCACCGGAGTGAAACCGGATTAGAATAACCATAATCTCAGCATCACTCATACAGTTGGGTTTGTTACGATGCTTGGTCTTCTTATACTCAATCATATATTTTTCCTGTTGAAATGTAAATTCCTTGCAAAAATCATCGGCCATACAATGTAACTTTAGACTCTGGAAACATAGTGGTAATCGTTTAAATGTTATAATTGGACACTATAATTTTAATACTTTTATCGCTATGTTTCTAATTAT
>OCHV01001203.1_pt1 | contig 17636 bp, 15 predicted proteins | sample 1538461 | NCBI WGS metagenome assembly OCHV01 (sample SAMN04571692, study PRJEB22368) | human gut metagenome | biome: human gut; material: stool | host: Homo sapiens | place: Luxembourg | collected 2012-08-03 | reverse complement strand
GGGCCGCGGGCTTCCACAGCTTCGTACAGTTTGTCCATGTTCGTCATTTGGGTGTACCTCCTGTTTGCTCTCTTATCTATTTTATATCATATTATTTTGTGAAACATTTTCTCAGTTCTCTGCCTGATAGGTCAGCTTGCCGCCCTTGATGGTAGCGCAGACCTTACCAAACAGCTGGGCACCGTCGAACGGGGTGTTGTGAGATTTGGAGTGCAGCTTGTCCTTGTCCACGGTGTAGGGCGTATCCAGATCCACCAGCACGAGGTCCGCATCGTAGCCCGGCTCCAGCTGGCCCTTGGCAAGGCCCAGAATTTCTGCCGGGCGGGTGCTCATCAGGTGCACCAGCACTTCCAGCGGCAGGCCCTCCTGCTTGCAGAGCTTGGTGTAGCAGACACCGAAAGCGGTCTCGCTGCCCACCATACCGGCCATGCCCTTGAGCTTGTCCTCTTCGGAGTGGGGCGCGTGGTCGGTTGCAATGGCATCCACGATGCCGGTGCGGATGCCGTCCACCAGCGCCTGCACATCGTCGGCGGTGCGGATGGGCGGGTTGACCCGGTAGTCGCAGGTATCATTGGTGAACCACAGGTGGTGCGGGGTCACCTCGCAGGTGACCGGGGCCCCGTGCAGCTTTGCCATCTGGATGGCATCCAGCGCACCCCGGGTGGACACATGGCACATGTGCAGCTTTGTCTGGTAATATTCGCTCAGCCAGCAGTTGCGCACCGTCTCGATGTCCTCAGCCAGACGGTAGTCCCAGGGGCTGATCTCCATATCCTCGGCGTGGCTCATCACGGTGATATCCTTCTGGGTGCAGATGGCAAAGGCCCGGGCCATCGTGGCGTTGTCCTGCACGCCGTGGCCGTCCTCGGTGATGAACTTGACGCTGGCGGGCAGGGTCTTGAGGTGGTCGATGCTCTTGCCGTCAAAGTTCTCGGTGATGGAGACAGTCTGGTTCACGTCGCACAGGCCCACCTCGGCGGCCTTCTGCTCCACCATGGCTGCCTGTGCGGCAGAGGAGCAGACAGGCTTCGTATTGGGCATCAGGTTCACGAAGGTGTAGCCGCCGGCGGCTGCGGCGCGGCTGCCGGTCTCGATGTCCTCCTTGTACTCAAAGCCCGGGGTGCGCCAGTGGCAGTGCAGATCCACAAAGGCGGGCAGCACGGTCAGGCCTCCCGCGTCGATGACAGTCTCATTTTCTCCTGCCAGCGCTTCCAGTTCCTGGCCCACGGCGGCGATCTTGCCGTCCTTTACAAAAATCTCCAGCGGTCGTCCTTCGGTGTTCACAGCGTTTACCAGCAGCATCGCGGTCCCCTCCTGTAGTCAGCATGTTTTGAGCGGCATCTGCCCGCAAACGGGCAAAAAAAAACTTTTCCCATAAAGGGAAAAGCTCACTTCACAAAAAAAGGAAACAACGAACCCACGGCAAAACCGGACGCGAACTGCTTGTTCAGTTTGGTGCACATCGCGCTTTTCTGCATGGTGCTGTCTCCTTTTTGTATTTGCAATTTCTTCTTAATATTTTAGCATAGAAACGCGAAATGTGTCAATGCTTCCGGGGGTGTTTTGTTGCAAAAAGGTTTGCCGCTTCCCCCTCTGTTTTTTAGCTACTCTACCCAAAACCGCTCTTTTCCTGCACTTTGACGGGTTAGTCGTGCCAATTCCTAGCATATCACTGTACATTCCAAACCTGCTGTGCTATTATAATAAGGTCAGGAGAGTTTGCCTGTGTTTCCGGCACAGGCATCAGGAAAGAGAGGACATCCCCATGGGTTTGTTGGACGACGCACGGAACATCCAGCGCAAGGACCCCGCCGCGCGCAGCGTGCTGGAGGTCATTCTGCTGTACCCAGGCTTTCACATTCTGGTGTACCACCGCATTGCACATTGGCTGTACCAGCACAAGCGGTTCTTCCTCGCCCGGTGGGTCAGCCAGCACGGACGCCGCCGCACCGGCATCGAGATCCACCCCGGCGCTACCATCGGCAAGTGCCTGTTCATTGACCATGGCATGGGCATCGTGTTCGGCGAGACCACCGAGATCGGCGACAACTGCACCATCTATCACGGCGTCACCTTAGGCGGCACCGGCAAGGACGCCGGTAAGCGTCACCCCACCCTGGGCAACAACGTGCTGATCGGCGCGGGCACCAAAGTGCTGGGCCCGGTGTACATCGGCGACAACTCCCGCATCGGTGCCGGCAGCGTGGTGCTGCGCAACCTGCCCGCCAACTGCACCGCCGTGGGCGTCCCCGCCGAGGTGGTCCGCATCAACAACAAGGCCATCGTCCCCTCGGACGACCTCGACCAGCAGGACCTGCCCGATGTCACCGCCCAGCGCCTCACCGAGCTGGACCGCCGCATCAGCGCCATCGAGCGCGCCGCCCAGGGCGACACTCCCCCTACCGCCGAGCAGCTGGCCAAACGCCGGAAGAATTGACCCTTATTTTAAGATGCAAAAAGCAGGTACGTCTGAGTTTCCTCAAACGTACCTGCTTTTGTTGTTTCAGCTTATTTACAGCCTGTGGTGCACAGCTCTTTTACTTTTTGAGCCGCAGTCTGCACCAGCTGGCTGACGGGCCCCTCCGGCACGCCGACCACGAAGTTCTCGCAGTGGTTCACCGGGATGAGCACCCGCTTGGCGTCCGCCTGGCAGATGGCCGCCGCCATGGCGGGAGTGATCTCGCCCAGCAGGGCATCCGCAATGACGATGCCGATGGGCCCCACGATGATGTCCGCGCGGCGGGCGTTGACCACCACGGCATTCTCGCCGGTAGCCGCCCGGGCGGCACCCGCCTTGAGCATGGCCGAAGCGGCCATACTGTTGGTGCCCACGGCGGTCAGTTCCACCTCAGGGCAAAGGGCCGTGATGGCCGTCACCAGCTGACGGCCCAGCCCGCCGCCCTGTCCATCAATGACCAGCACCCGCATGGCTTAGAAGTCGATCTCTTCCAGCCGCAGCAGGGCCAGAATGTAGATCTTCAGGGCCTCCAGCAGCTTGTCGATGGGAGCGGACTCATTGGCACCGTGCATCGGGCCGCCGAACTCGGGGATGGGCAGCTCCGCGTGCTCCGGGCCAAAGCTGACGGCATAGGGGAAGTGGCGTGCATAGGTGCCGCCGCCCATGGTAAACGGGGTGGCGTGGTCGCCCGTCACCTCATTGTAGGTGTCGATGCAGGCCTTGATGGCGGGGGTGTCGGCCTCGATGTAGAACGGCTTGTTCACGCCGATGTCGGTCAGCTCGGCACCGCTGCCAATGGCAGCCCTGATCTGCTTCTCGATGGTCTCGCCGTCGGTACAGGTGGGGAAACGGCTGTCCAGCGTCTGGACGATGCGGCCATTCTCCATATAAATACGCCCGCCAATGATGGTCAGGGGGCCAAAGGGGCCATCAGCGCACTGGATGCCCAGGCCCTCACCGGCCGTGGAGCTGTGCAGCTTCTGGATGGCTTTCAGGTACTCGCGCTCGGCGTCGTTGCAGAGGTTATTGTCCAGCAGGTAGTTGACCACCAGCCCAATGGCGTTCACGGTACCCTCCGGCATGGCGGCGTGGCCGCTCTTGCCCCAGCCGCGGATACGGACGCCGTTGCCCTCCGGCTCCAGCGTGATGTTGGGGGCATTGCTCAGTTTGGTGATATCGGTCTCCACCAGAGCGCTGGCACGGTCCGGCACCGCGTTGTTGGCGACACCGCCCACAAACTCCTTGATCTCGCCATTGCACACCGGGCTGACCAGCTTGCCGTTGAACTGGCCTTTCTCACCGTTGCAGACGGGGAACTCCGCGTCCGGGGTAAAGCAGAAGACGGGAGCTTTGTAGTGCTCCAGATAGTAGTCCACATCGCGCATGTGGGTCTCTTCGTTGTCGCCGACGAGGGCGCGGATGGGATAGCGCAGGGAGACACCCTCCTCCTTGAGGAACTTCAGGGCATACAGGGTCGCCACCATGGGGCCCTTATCGTCTGCCACGCCGCGGCCGATCATGTAGTTGTCCTTGATCTGCATGGTAAAGGGGTCTGCCGTCCAGCCATTGCCCTCAGGCACCACGTCCACATGGCAGATGGTTGCCAGATACTTTTCCGGGTCCGCGCCCGCCAGCTCGGCATAGCCGATGTGATTTTCACAGTTGCGGGTGGCAAAGCCCATGCCTGCCGCCAGCTCCAGGGTCTTATCCAGGGCTGCACGGGGGCCCACGCCGTAGGGAGCGCCCTCCGCGGGCTCCCCCTCCACGCTGTTGATGGCAACGAGGGCTGCAATGTCCTGCAAGATCTGTTCTTTGTTCGCCGCAATAAACGCGTCGATCTTCTGGTTCAATGCCTGATCCATGTTGGTTCGTCCTTTCTTTGTCGTAAGCGACACATCGTACTCATTCTAGCATATTTCATAGCAGATTGCCAGTCATTTCACTGCAAAAAGCGTGCTCACAGCTCCCAGCAGCCCGGCGCTGGCCAGACCCATGATGATGCCCGCCAGCAGCACGCCGCCCATGCAGGCAATGAGCACATCTTTAAATTTCATATCCAGGATGGAGCCCGCCAGCGTACCGGTCCAGGCACCGGTGCCCGGCAGCGGGATGCCCACAAACAGCAGCAGCGCCACCACCAGGCCACGCCCGGCCTTGGCTTCCAGCGCGCGGCCGCCTTTTTCGCCCTTGTTGATGCAGAAGCGGCAGAACGGCCCGATGACCGGCTTGTGATAGCCCCAAATGAGGAACTTGCGGGCAAACAGGTAGATGAACGGCACCGGGATCATGTTGCCCACCACGCAGACGAGGTAGGTGGGCAGGATGGGCAGGCCCAGCCCCAGTCCCACCGGGATGGCACCGCGCAGCTCGACGAGGGGGAACATCGAGATCAGGAAGACCAGAATGTAATTCTTTACCATAAAAATACTCCTTGTTTACAGGTCAATGACCAGCTCCACCGGGCAGTGATCCGAGCCAAACACCTCGTTGTGGATCTCCGCCACTTTGATCTTATCGGCAACGCGGTTGGAGACAATAAAATAGTCGATCCGCCAGCCCGCGTTCTTCTCCCGGGCATGGAAACGGTAGCTCCACCAGCTGTACTTTACCTCGTCCGGGTGGAGGGCACGGAAACTGTCCGTAAAGCCAGCCGCCAACAGCTCGGTCATCTTGGCCCGCTCCTGGTCGGTAAAGCCGGCGCTCATCCGGTTGGTCTTGGCGTTCTTGATATCCATTTCGGTATGAGCCACATTCAGGTCGCCGCAGAGGATGACCGGCTTTTTTGCGTCCAGCCCCAACAGGTAGGCCCGGAAATCGTCTTCCCATTGCATCCGGTAATCCAGCCGCTTGAGGCCGTCCTGGCTGTTGGGGGTGTAGCAGTTGACAAGATAGAACTCCGGATATTCCAGCGTCAGCACCCGGCCCTCGTGGTCATGCTGGTCGATGCCAATGCCCGTCGTCACGGCCAGCGGCTGGGTCCTGCACCAGCAGGCCGTGCCGCTGTAGCCCTTTTTCTCCGCCGAGTAAGTATATTCTGTGTAGCCTTCCGGCGCAAAATCCGCCTGGCCCGGCTGCATCTTGGTCTCCTGTACCGAAAAGACGTCGGCGTCCAGCGCGGCAAAGCTTGCGGCGAAATCGTGGGTCAGGCAGGCCCGCAGGCCATTGACGTTCCAGCTGATGAGTTTCATGTCCGTTGCTCCAATCTGTAATTTTTCACGTTGTGGTTATGCAATGTATTTCGTTTTCCAGACGCCGCTGCGGAACCGCAGCACAAAGCAGACCACGCGGCAGACCCAGTCCACCACCATGGCGATCCAAACACCAACGGCACCCAGCCCCATATGCACGCCGATGAGGTAGCTGAAACCCAGCCGCCAGATGGCCATGCTGAGGATGGAGGTCACCATGGTAAATTTCACGTCGTTGGCGGCACGCAGGGCGTTGGGCAGCACAAACGAGGCCGGCCAGAGCAGGATCGCAAACCCGGCGTGGATCTGCACCAGCAGGATGGCCAGCTGCATCGTTGCACCGGACAGCGCATAGATGCTTACGATCTGCGGCAGGAACAGCAGAATGGCCCCGTTGAACACGCCCATGGCGATGTAGGCCCAGACCAGCAGCTTTTTGGTGTAGTACACGGCCTGCTCACTGTCGCCCGCACCGATGCAGCGGCCCACCACCGTGATCATGGCAAGGCCCAGCGCCTTGCCCGGGATGGTGCCCATGCCATCGAGGTTGTTGGCCACGGCATTGGCCGCGATCTGCACCGTGCCAAAGGTGGAGATCATGCTCACCACCAGAATGCGCCCGGCCTCGAACAGGCTGTTCTCAAAGGCAGACGGGATGCCGATGCCCAGGATGCGCTTTGCCATCTTGCCATCCAGCTTGATGGTCTTGGGCACGGTGAGGGCGTGGCCTTTCTGGTAGCAGCGGGCCAGAATGAGGGCCGCCGCCACCACGCGGGAAATGACGCTGGGCCAGGCAACACCGTCCACTCCCATTTTCAGGCCAAAGATGCAGACCGCGTTGCCCACGATGTTGATGATGTTCATGAGCACACTGATCTGCATGGAAATTTTGGAGTTGCCCATACTGCGGAAGAGGGCCGCGCCCGCATTGTACAGCGCCAAAAAGGGGTAGCTCAGGGCCGTGATCTTTAAGTACAGCACGCCCGCGTCCAGCACGTCAGCTTCAATGGACCCATAGCAGAGCCGGAGCATGGGCCGGGCCAGCACAAAGCAGAACAGCGCCACACCCGCGCCCAGCAGTGCGCTGAGCAGGATGAGCTGGCCGGAGCTTGCGTCGGCCTTTTTCTGTTCCCGTGCTCCCAGATACTGGCTCACCACCACCGCGCCGCCGGTGGCCAGTGCCGCAAACAGCACGATGATGAGGTTGTTGATCATATCCACCAGGCTGACACCCGAGATGGCCGCCTCGCCGCAGCGGGACACCATCATGGTATCCGCCATGCCCACTGTCACTTCCAGCAGCTGCTCCACCAGCAGCGGCCCCACCAGCAGCAACAACTCCCGCTGGCTGAATAAAAGCTCTCGCCCGCCAAAGAGCGGCGCTTTTATACTTTGTTTCGTTTTTTCCCCCATAGGTTTTGTTCCCTCTAAAATATGCTCTCTGATTTTATGCAATACAGGTTTATCTTAGCACAGCGCCCGGTGCTTGTAAAGCGCTGGATGCATCTTCCCACTGCAAAGCCCGCCCGGCTTTTGAGGTACATGGCTCCCCGCCGGGAGTGCTGTTCCCCACGCGCCGCTTTCCCCGGTCACTCTTTGCAACATTTTATGGAAAAGTGTGATTTTTCTACTTCTGTAAGAAAAATTTTTCAAAAACCTCTTGCATTTTTCCGGTAAGCGTGCTATTGTTGTATCCAACAGGACAGGCTGTTGAACACAACGTTCCATCCCTGTTTCTGTGTTCTTTCTTCTTTCTTATATATTGCTATTTTCTTCATTTACCTTCTTATCATTTACCCTGTTGTCCCACCGTAGGGACAAAGAAAAGCGATGGCCTACCTGCAAGGGCCATCGCTTTTTCTTTTTGCATTTTTATTGGAAATAAAACCTCTCAGGCCGCGCTTTGGCGCGTCCAGATGGCCTCCCTCTGTCGCGAACGCGACATCTCCCTCCGGCCGGAGGGAGTCTGTCCTAGCAGGGGAGCCAAATTGCGGAATCACAAATTTTCAAATGCCGTGCGCACGTCGCCGGAGAAGTAGAGGGTTCCCAGTGCACACACCGGGCCATCCCCGCCCAACGCCACGGCCCGGGCCACGCCTGCTTCAATGCTGGGAGCCGCCTCGGCTTTGCAGCCCCGGGCACGGATATGCCCGGCCAGCGTCTCGGCGGGCATCGCGCGGGGAGTGTGGGCCGCTACCGTTACAAACCGCTTTGCCAGCGGGGCCAGCAGGGCCAGCATCTCGTCCACATCCTTGTCTGCCATAATACTGACAAGGAAGACGAACTTTTCGCCGGGGAAGCGGTCTTTCAGGCTCTGCACCGTGGCCCGCATCCCGTGGGCGTTGTGGCTGCCGTCCAGCAAAAACGGCGGGGTATGCCGCAGCAGCTCAAAGCGGCCCGGCCAGCTCACCGTTTCCAGACCCCTGCGGATGGCCTCTTCCGGGATATTCCATCCCCTGCCCCGCAGCACCCGCAAGGCCGTGATGGCCACGGCCGCGTTCCGCGGCTGGTAGCTGCCGATGAGGGGCAGCTTCACGCCATCAAGGCCATCAAAATCAAAGGTCACGGCATCCAGATCACCGCCCTCGAATTTCAGCTTGTCAAAATCCACCACAGTCAGCGGGGCGTTCCGCTCTTTTGCCACCCGGACGATGACGGCATCCGCCTCCGGCACACCGCCGTAGCTCACCACCGGGCTCCCCGGTTTGATGATGCCCGCCTTGGCCGCGGCAATGTCCGCGATGGTGGGGCCCAGCTCTTTCACATGGTCCATGCCCAGCGCCGTGATGACCGCGCACTCCGGCGGGTCAATGACATTGGTGGAGTCCAGCGTGCCGCCCAGACCCACCTCCAGCACCACGATGTCACAGTGCCGCTCGGCAAAGTAAAGCATTCCCAGTGCCGTGATGATCTCAAACTCGGTGGGCACATCGGCCATGGCATCGGCAGCGGGTTTTACCCGCTCCACCAGCCGCACCAGTTCCTCGTCCGGGATCTGCTGGCCGTTGACCTGGATCCGCTCATTGAAGCGGTTGATGAACGGCGAGGTGTACAGGCCCACGCGGTACCCGGCCGCCTGCAAACAGGAGGCCAGCATGGCGGCAGTGCTGCCCTTGCCGTTGGTGCCCGCCACATGGATAAATTGGAGTTGTTTGTGCGGGTCGCCCAGCGCCGCCAGCAGAGTACGGGTACGGGTCAGACCGGGTTTGTGGCCCGTCCACTGCACCGCGTGGATGTATTCCAATGCCGATTCGTAATTCATACCATAAGCCTTCTTTACTTTTTCACCGCTGCCATCACAGCCTTATTCTCCATCAGCAGCCGGAGCAACACGGTGTTCACCGCCATCAGGATCAGCGCGTTGGGGACACGGGCTGCCAGCACGCTCCAGGCGTAGCCATAAAAAATGTGGAGCGCCAGCGAGTTGATGATGATAGAGCCCACCACATGGGCCGCCACCACACTGAGCAGGAGCCGCTGGCCCAGCCGCAGGGTGTGCAGAGTCTGCCAGAGCCAGCCGCCTACCAGGCCGATGGAGGCCGCCCCCAGCGTGATGAGCGGGTTGATGGCGTAGCCCGCCAGGATACCGCCGATGATATCCGCCAGCGCACCCACGGCAAAACCTGCCCCGGGCCCGAACACGATGCCCGCCAGCAGCACGGGAAGGCTGCCCAGGTTGAACCGGACAAAGCCCGTTGAGATGCTCAGCACCCGGCTGAACACGATGCTCATGGCGATGAGCAGGGCCAGCACTGTCAGGGTGCGGGTTGAATTTTTTGTGCTTTTCATATCAATTGTCCTCCCTTAGGAAAAAGGAATCTTTCCGGAGAGGACGTTAAAAATAAAGCGCCCTCCCGTGTGACAAACCGCACAAAGGAGGGCGTGAATCCAACAAGTTTCACTTCCAGGCACTGAGCCGCAAGCGGCCCGCGCCTGCACCCAAGTCCATGCAGCAGCGGGATGCAGGCCATGCACCGCGGGTCGCCCTTCGTCCGCAGCACAACTCCCCGTTGATGCGGCACTTAACGCACATGGCCTTACTCTGTTGATACTGTTATTATATGCCTTTTTCCGTGGCTTTTCAACCACACGGTGCATCACATTTGCTAAAACATAATATCTATTTTTATCGGATATCCACAAAACTTTCCCTCTTTGCCAAGGCCTCCCACTTTGGGGGAGGTGGCATCGCGCAAGCGATGACGGAGAGGGCAAGCCCGCTTCCCTCTTTCTTTTTCCCGCCAAACGTGATAAGATGGGACTAACATGTGATAAGAAAGGACGTTCTCTATGAAATTCAATGAGATGACCTATACCCGCCCCGACATCGACGCTTTGCTGGCCGAGTGCAAGCAGCTGGCCGCCAAGGCTGCTGCCGCTGACAGCGACGAAGCCATTGTCGAGACCTACTATGAGCAGAGCCGCGCCTTTGCCGATTACACCACGGCCTCCAACCTGGCCAACATCCACTACACCTGCGACACCCGTGACGCCTACTGGAAAGCCGAGCAGGATTTCTTTGACGCCAACGGTCCTGCTGTCTCCAACGCCAGCGTGGAGATCAGCCGCGCGTTCCTCTCCAACCCCCATGTGGACGCCTTGACCAAAGCTCTGGGCACCACCTGCGTGGCCGGCATGAAGAACGCCGTGCTGGGCATGGACGAACGGACACTGGACCTGCAGAAAGAGTACAACGCCCTCGTCAGCCAGTACCAGCAGATCTACGGCGGTGCTCTGGTGGAACTGGACGGCAAGCAGCTCACCATCCCCCAGCTGGGCCCCTACAAGGAGAGCCTGGACGCCAAGACCCGCCGGGCCGCCTATGAGGCTGAGGCCGGTTACTTCGACGCCCACCGCGCCGAGCTGGACGAGCTGTACACCAAGATCGTCAAAAACCTCAACGCTCAGGCCAAGCTCATGGGCTACCACGATTACAGTGAGCTCTCCTATGTGCGCATGAACCGCATTGGCTACGGCCCCGAGGAGATCCAGCGCTTCCGCGACCAGGTGGCCCACGATGTGGTCCCTGAGCTGCAGAAAGTGATTGCCCTCAAGGCCAAACGGACGGGCATCGAGCATCCCACGTTCTGTGATCTGCCCGTCTCGTTCAAGGACGGCAACCCCAAGCCCATCGAGGGCTATGATGCCCGGATGGCCGCTGCCCGCACCATGTACCATGAGTTGAGCCCCGAGACGGCCGAGTTCATCGACTTCATGCAGGACAATGAGCTGTTTGACGTGGAGAGCCGCCCCGGCAAGATGAACGGCGGCTATATGACCAGCCTGCCCAGCTACAAGGCCCCCTTTATCTTTGCCAACTGGAACGGCACCTCCGCTGATGTGGACGTGCTGACCCATGAGTGCGGCCACGCTTTTGAGGGCTACGTGGCCGAGCGGGACCCCCATGTCCCCGCCGACCTCGAGTGCCCCGGCATGGAGAGCGCTGAGATCCACTCCATGGCCATGGAGTTCCTCACCGCGCCCTGGCACAAGCTGCTGTTTGGCAAGGACGTGGATAAATACGCCCTGCAGCACGCCGAGGACAGCTTCCTCTTCCTGGCATACGGCTGCATCGTGGACGAGTTCCAGCACAAGATGTATCAGAACCCGGACCTGACCCCCGACGAGCGGAACGCCGTCTGGCTGGAGCTGGAGCACAAATACCGCCCCTGGGTAGATTTTGACAACCTGCCGTTCTATGGCCGTGGTGCCGGCTGGCAGCGTCAGCTCCACATCTATGAGTGCCCGTTCTATTATATCGACTACTGCCTGTCCACCATGGCTGCCCTGCAGTTCTTCCTGCTCAGCCTCAAAGACCACAAGGATGCATGGCAGCGCTATCTCAAGCTGGTGCGCCGGGCCGGTCTGGCCAGCTACACCGAGCTGTGCGAGACTGCCGGCCTGAAAGTGCCGTTCACGGATGGCTCCATCAAGGCCATTGCCCAGGAGATGGGCCAGTGGATCGCCGCGCATCAGGTCTGATGTTGACGCGCCGCTCCAAATCCGTTATTATAATAGGTAGAAAATCAGCCCACCGGGCGTAAAAGGAGCGGTACTGCTACGGCAGAAAAAGAAATCAAAGGCATCAAAAAGTTTCTGGAAGAATTCAAAGCCTTTGCCATGCGCGGCAACGTGCTGGACATGGCAGTTGGTGTGGTCATCGGCTCGGCGTTCACAGCCATCGTGAACTCTCTGGTCAATGATATCATCAACCCCGCCATCGGCCTGTTCTTCAATGCGGACTTCTCGAATGTCGGCATCCACATTGGCGATGTGACCATCGGCGTCGGCTCGTTCATCAACGCCATCATCAATTTCCTCATCGTGGCATTTGTGCTGTTCATGGTCATCAAGACCGTCAACGCCCTGCACAAAAAGCCCGCCGAGCCCGAGGCCCCGGCAGAGCCCACCACCAAAGTGTGCCCCTACTGCCAGAGCGAAATCGCCATCAAGGCAGTCCGCTGCCCCCACTGCACCACCAAGCTCGAGGGCTTCCCGGAGATCAACGATTAAGTTTCAGACACAAAAAGTCCGCTGTGTTTTCCACAGCGGACTTTTTGCGTCGTGTGCAGTTACTGCACCTTGGTCAGTTCTGCCAGCTTGTAATAGATTTCGGTGTTATCAAACACACCGCGGAACTTCTCGGCACCCACGCCCTTGGCGTAGATGTTGACCGGAGCGCCGGTGTGGGCATAGGTGGTGTGGTCCATGCCGGACTTGTGGTTGATGGTGTGGCAGACGGCCATGGAGAACGGGATGTAAGTGCCGTACAGCTCATAGTCCTCCTGGCTCATGTTCTTCTGGGCATCGGCCCCCACATTCAGGGTACGCTCATAAGCCTTGCGCAGGTTCTCCACCTCGTAATCCGTCAGCAGCAGCTTGCCCGCGCTGGCGGCATCCGGGTCCGTGGGCAGGGTCAGGCCAAAGTTTGCTTTCACGTCGGCCATGGCTACCTCAAAGGGGGTCTTGTTGGCGATGTAGCCCTCCACATAGGTGGAATCAAACTTGGCGTAGGACATCTTCTGGTGGGTCAGGTTGGTGAGGAATGTGTCGTAGTTGGTGGTCTTGTAGCCAATGCCCATACCGCCCGTCTCGTGGTCGGCAGTAACGAGGATCAGCGTCTCGTTCGGGTGCATGTTGTAGAACTCCACCGCAGCCTGCACGGCGTTGCTCATCTCCAGCACATCGTGGATGGAAGCGGCAGCATCGTTGGCATGGCAGGCCCAGTCGATCTTGCCGGACTCGGTCATCAGGAAGAAGCCCTTTTTGTTGTCCAGCAGCTCAATGCCCTTGCGGACATAGTCCGTCAGCTGCCACTCCCCCGGGGCAGCATCCATGGCGTAATTCATGGCTTTGCCGTCGGCCAGGTTCTCCGCAATGATGAGGGTCTTGCCCGCACCGGCGGTCAGGGCAGCCGCACCCGCCTGGGTGGTAACGACATTGTAGCCTGCCTGGGCAGCCACCTCATGGTTGTTGGGCACAGTGCCGTCGCCATTCACTTTCTGGAACTCGCCGCCTGCAAAGTATTCAAAGCCGGAGTTTGCCAGCTCCACACCGATGTCGTAGTAATTTTTGCGGCTTTTCTGGTGGGCATAGAACGCTGCCGGGGTGGCGTGGTCGATGTTGACAGAGGAAATGACGCCGACTTTGTAGCCTCTCTGCTTGTGCAGCTTCTCGGCAATGGTCTCGTAGGGCACATCACGGGTCCAGGGGCACATGTTGATGACGCCGCTCTCGGTCTTGTGGCCGGTGGCGATGGAAGTCGCGGTGGAAGCCGAATCCGGGCAGAACGAAGTGCTGTCGTAGGTGGTCACGCTGCCCACTTCAGGGAACTGGGTGAAGCTCAGCTCCGCCTCGGTGACTGCACCGTTGTTGGTCGCAGTGCCCTGATAGAACCGGGCAGACTGGATCTGAGCCGTGCCCATGCCGTCGCCGATGAACAGGAACACATACTTGGGCTTTTTGCCAAAAACGTCCAGCATCCCATTTTCCTCATCCTCTGCCTGCACAGCCGTGGGAGCCGCAGCATTGGCGGCCACCGGAGCGGCGGCCATCATGCCGACAGCAGAAGCCAGCGCACCGGCCTTGAGGAAATTGCGGCGGGACATTTTACTCTCTTTCATAACACGAAACCTCTCTTTTCCAGAGCCGACCCCGGCTCTCTGTTCAAATTCACTTGCTTGGGACGCCTTTATTCTATCGCCCCGCCCGCCGCCGCGAAACCATGCCCGCGCAAAGCTTTGGTAAAACTGGCGCGGCATTTTGCGGCCCAGTGTAAAGAACAGGAAAGGTGTGTAAAAAACAGCCCCCGGAAACCAAACTGGTTCCCGGGGGTTGTCATTTTATCTTATGATCTTACGCGTTGTACTTTTCTTCGTCGAGCATGCCCTCGCTCTTGGCCACGCAGATGCAGGAAGTCGCGTCACCCACCACGTTCAGGGAGGTGACCAGCATCTCGATGGGGCGGTTGATGGCCAGGATCAGGGAGTAGGCCAGCAGGGCCTTGTCATTGACGAAGCCCACACCGGACAGGATGGTGAAGAGGATGACAGCCCCCGCGCCGGGAGCGGCAGGCGTGCCCACCGAGGCCAGCAGGGCCAGCAGGGCGATGACCACCAGCTCCATGGGCGTGAGGTCGTAGCCCGCGCAGCCCGCGATGAAGACCGTGGCGATCACCTGCATGATGGCGGTGCCATCCATGTTGATGGTCATGCCCAGGGGCAGGACAAAGGAAGCAATGGAATCATCCACACCCATGTCCTCGGTGCAGACTTTGATGCTCAGGGGCAGGGTGGCTGCACTGGAAGAAGTGGAGAAACCGAAGACCGCCACATTCGCGATCTTCTTGATGAACGTGAACGGGTTCAGCTTTGCGCCCACCGCCACGATGGTAGGGTAGCCCACCAGCAGGAACACGAACAGCAGGATCACGGTGGTCACCACATAGACCAGCGCCGGCTTGAGGTAATCCACGCCGTAGATGGCAAAGGTACGGGTCAGCAGCACAAAAACTGCAAACGGTGCAAACTTGGTGACGACGAAGTTCAGGAAAACGACCACCACGTCGTTCACTTCCCCCATCAGGCGGCGCATGGTAGCGGTACGGCTCTCGCCCAGCACATTCATGCTCAGGCCGGTGGCTATCGCCAGGAAAACGGAAGAAAGCACCGCGCCGTTGCTGCCAAAGGCCGTGATGATGTTGGAAGGAATGATGTTCAGCACCACATTCAGAGGGTTGGAACCGGTAGAACCGGAAGCCTCGGCCAGGCCCTCGATGTGTGCATTGAACAGGCCCATAGAGAACGTGGTATAGCCCACAACGCCTGCCAGCAGCAGTGCCAGAAAAGAACTCAGCAGGAACCAGAAGAGGGTCTTGGAAGCAATCCGTCCCATGGTACGGGTATCCGAGATGCTGCCAATGGCCAGCGAGATGGAGGTGAACACCATCGGGATGATGACCAGCTGCAGTGCCTTGATGAACAGCTGCCCGATGATATAGAAGATGCCGAACGCCTGCTCGGCTCCCTCTGCCGTGATATCCTGGAACAGCAGATCGTTGATGGTCTTCCAGAGTGCACTGTTGCCGGAAGCATTCAGCTTCTCGCGCAGCATCATGAACGCAAAGCCCGCGACAAGGCCGCAAACCAGCGACACTGCCATTTTCTTTGCCAGTGCCGCGCCGCTGTTATTCTTATGATTTTCCATACGTCTCCTCACTTGTTTCCTCATAAAATCGTGTGTTTTGTACGCATTCGACTTATGATACCACACGCCTTTGTTGGATTCAAGGCTGCAACGCAGGTTTTTGTTAAACTTTTTGAAATAGTATTACTTTTACATTTTCTTTCGTTCCGCTCTTTCCCCGAGGTACTTTGTCTTTTTCGCGCGGGTCCTCGCAAAAAGTAATTGACAGCCCGCCCGGAATCCGGTACACTGAGAACAGAATAGCGTCGTTTTGTGTCAAAGAGAGCGTCGTTTTGCGTCGAAGCCGCCCCGTTCCCGTCTTGATCAAGGAGTGTGCCGCTTATGAAGTCCCGCTCGTTTGTTCTGCAAGCCTGTGCCGTGGGTGTTGTCACGGCCGCCCTCCTTCTGACCGCCTGCGGCGGCCTGGGCGGCGGGTATTCTTACCCGTATTATCCGCCATACCAGCCCTCCCACTCTTCCGGCAGTGCTTCGGACAGCAGCGGCAGTTCCAGCAGCACGCCCGAGAGCTCCAGCTCGGAAAGCAGTTCTGAGGAGCCCAGCTCCCCGGCATCTTCGGAGCCGCCCGCGCCCTCGGAACCGGAGCTGACACCGGAACAGCGGCTGGCCCTTTACCGGAGCGAGGTACTGCAATTGCTCAACACCGGGCGCACCGTTCCATTTTCCGCACCGGCTTCCGCCCTGTCCGACGCCGCGCAAACCCGTGCAGAGGAGCTGCAGCAGACGGGCAGGCTCTCCCACAAACGCCCCAATGGCGAAAATTACACTTCTCTCCTGCCCGGGAGCAATCTTCCCGGCTTTGTTTCCAAGGAATTATACGCATCCGGCCAGGCCACCCCTGCCGAGTTCGTTTCACACTTGAAGACCCGCCGCAGCGGTGTTGACTGGGAAACGGTCCTCGATACGCAGTACACACAGATCGGCATCGGCTACGCCGTGGATGCCGACGGCGTGCCCTATTGGGAGCTGCTGCTCCTCAATGGCTGATCAGCGCAAAAACTCCCCTCTGCTTCCTGCGAGAAGATTTGATATGCTACCCCTGGAGTAGACAGAGTAAAAACAAAACTCTGAATACTCTGGGGGTATTTTCATGTCAAGAAGGAACAATCACTATCCCTACAAACAAAAAACAAACAAAAAAGCCGCTTACCCTTTCAGGTAAACGGCTTTACGTTTGGTGAAAAGGCACTCTGGCAAGCACTGTGTCCCCGGTAGACATTCCTACTGGTCTAGGACCCGCGGGCTAAGCAACAGCGACGGGTTGCGTTTGCTGATTTTTCCACAGCCTCTTGGCGAGGCTTTGAAAAATCAGAACGCGGCCCCAACAACTCCTCCCTGTTTCTGCCGCAGGCAGTGGTCGTCGTCGTTGCACTGGGCTGATTGCTTACGGTGCTTCGCACCGCCGCCCTGTTCGAGTCCCTAATTCTCCACGCACAGACTTACGAACGAGAATACAACAAAAAAGAGCCACCAACCAAAGTTGGTGACTCACGTTTGGTGGAGCATTCTCCACAGCACTCGAACCCAACACCTCTTCACGGGAGATGGTTTTGGCATCATCCGTGAAGTTGAAATTGAGTACGACCCGGTCATCAAAGACGTAGACCGAGTTGACAAAGGTATCAATGATCTGCCGCTGGTGTTCCGTGCTGCCCACGTCACCCTTGCGGAATTTTTCAAGCCAGAACCGAATCCACTCACGGGTCAAGACGGGCTTTTTCAGCTCTTCTTCCAGAATGCTGGTGTTCAGAGCTTCTTTCCGGGCTTCCAGTTCGTCCAGCCGCTGCTTGGTGGTCGGGGTCAGGATGCCCTGTTCAATGGCTTCCAGAAGGTTTGCCAGCCGCTTCTCCGTGTCCCTGAGCTGCTCTTTCAGGACAGGCAGCCGGGCGTTCTCCTGCTGCTGGGCTTCCATGACTAAATCTATCAGCCGTTCGATGATTTCATCGCTGAAAATCACCTTGATGGCAGTCTCCACCACGAACCGTTCCAGCGGCTCTTTGCGGATGGCTTTCAGGTCGCAGTGCGCCTTGCCGTGGCGTTTGGCATTGCCGCACTTGTAGTAATAGTAGGTATTTCCCATGTGGCTGGTGCCGCTCTCGCCGCCCATGAGCGTACCGCACTTGCCACAGAACAGCTTGGTGGTTAGCAGATAGCTCACATCCTCTTTTGCAGGCCGACCGTGGGCGATCCTGTTTTGCTCGAAACGCTGCTGCACCCGGTCGAACAAGTCCTTGTCAACAATGGCCGGAATGCCGCCCGGCGTCACAATGTCCTTGTAGCGGTATTCG
>OCHV01001194.1_pt1 | contig 17698 bp, 10 predicted proteins | sample 1538461 | NCBI WGS metagenome assembly OCHV01 (sample SAMN04571692, study PRJEB22368) | human gut metagenome | biome: human gut; material: stool | host: Homo sapiens | place: Luxembourg | collected 2012-08-03 | reverse complement strand
GCAGTGCCAGCATCACCGGATAGACATATCGCATCTGCACCGTGGGGCCTAACAGCATCGTCCCATAATATCCGGCGATCACCGCCAGTGGCAGACAGTATCGCTTTCTGTCCACGATCACAAGTATCGCCGCCAGCGCCAGATACAGCCACAGATAACTGCCTGGCACGAACAGATATTTCAGTACCGGAAGCTCCAGATAACCGTTCCCGTCCGCCCATGTCTCCAGGCGGTCATACAGTCCCGGCCATTTGCTGTCTTTGTAGATCCCTCTGTTGTTCAGGGTATCTTCTTCCCATCGTGTCTGTATATATCCGAGGCCCTCTCTCCCCTGCACTTCATTCACCGCCGCATGGGTGACATCAAAGGGAGATAAAAATCCTGCATCCACTGCCAGTGCGGCATTGATCATATCTCCGGGATAAGCTTTCAGCAGATGAAAATAGGTCCGCAGGAAATCTCCCGAGCGATAACGCACCACATACGTGTTGGTATGTCGCTTTACCGGATCCGCGATGCCGGGATCATAATCCCTGTAAGCCTCATCCAATATAAAATCATTCACCAGTGCCCGATCCTGCTCCGACATGGTACCGTCATCCGCAGGGAGTACTCCCACTCCTCCGTGGTAGATCATGCAGCGGGCCATCTGCTGGATCGGCATACTCAGCATCTCTCTCCTGTCTCCCTGTTCCGCGTGCGTTGCGGAGAACACTGCGGACAGCACAAAAAGCCCTATACAGAAAGCTGCCACACTTACCGTAAACAGTCTCCCCCAGAGCTTCCTCGCTCTTTTTCCAAAGCATACTGCCAGAAAAAGAAATGCTAATAGTACAATCATAGCATATTTTCCGTTATTGCGAAACAGTATCATTCCCACTGTTCCGATAAAAAACAGCAGATCCCGGACTCCGGGACGCCATTCCCTGCGGTCCTCCAGCAACAGATCCGTCAGACTGATCAGCTGCAGCAGTAAAAAAGCACTGAATACCGTATCTTTTGTCATGCTGACACTCATATACCAGTGGAACGGGAAAAACATTCCAAGCAGCAGCATCACGATCTGCCAGCCTGCCGCCACCTGCCGTCTGTGCAATACCAGCACACCGTAGGACATGCTGCCCGCCAGCAGCAGCATCTGCAGCGCAGTGTACAGTGCCATTCCGGCATTCATACTCCCGAACAGCTGCGTTCCCAGCCACAGCATCCCATGTAAAAGCAACGTGTGCACGATCGGATGATGATCAAAATAATAATGCTCCACGATCTGTCCGGTCTGTACCGGTGCATCATAAGCACAGATTCCCGGGTAATATGCCAGATATACCGGAAGCCATGCAAGGCATAACAATAACAGACTTCCGAAAAACACCTGTGCCCCGGAGCGGTTCTGTATCCACGCGGCAGATCTGCAGAACACGGCATTGTCTTTACCGGTATTGTCTTTACCGGCACCCTCAGGTGACGGCCTCTCTGCCACACGATAGACCACAAACGTTCCGATCACACCCAGTAGGCATCCCAAAAGCACGGTCCACAGCAGAGTGCTTCCCACATATCCGGCCGTCCACAGGATATTGCCCGCAGCCGCCAGATCTTTTTCTGTTTTTACGAAAAATACAAACAGACATCCCAGAACGCAAAGCAGCACACCGCCTCTGCGTCTGGGAAGTATTCTCTTCTCCTGCATATTATAATCCTTTACGTTCCTGATGTTCCCCATGCACACGGTTCAGACGATACTCGAAATCCTTCCGGTCCTTGGCCGCCATAACTTCCAGCATCATACCGGAGAAAAACGACTGGATCCCCGCCAGCAGAATGAATCCGCAGGCGATCAGCGTCGGGAATCTCGGCACCAGTCCCGTATTCAGATACTCCAAAAATACCGGAACAAACAATATCACCGACACCGCTGCCAGCAAAAATGCCAGCATGCCGAAGAAATGCATGGGTTTATAGTTTTTATACAGCTGCAGCATCTTGCGGATCACGCGGAAACCGTCACTGTAAGTATTCAGCTTGGACTCGCTGCCCTGGGGACGGTCACGATATTCCACCACCACATTCTCTACCTGCATGTTATAGTTCACCGCATGGATCGTCATCTCCGTCTCGATCTCAAATCCTTTGGAGAATACCGGGAATGTCTTCACGAATTCATAACTGAACGCGCGATAACCGGTCATGATGTCCTTGATATCGGAATGAAACAGGCCGTTGATCCCCGCACGCATCAGACTGTTGCCGAAATTATGAAACGGCCGCTTATTTTCCGTAAAATAAGTAGACGACAGGCGGTCTCCCACCACCATATCCGCCTGATGCTCCAAAACCTTTGCCACCATCTCCCAGGCACAATCCAAAGGATACGTGTCATCTCCGTCGATCATAAGATAGCATTCCGCATCAATCTCACGAAACATTCTGCGAATCACGTTTCCCTTTCCCTGGGCATATTCATGACGTATGATCGCTCCCGCTTCCGTTGCCAGTTCCACGGTACGGTCGGTGGAATTATTGTCATATACATAAGTCACCGCCTCCGGCAGGAACTTTTTCACATCGGATACCACCTTGGCGATCGTCTTCTCTTCATTGTAGCAGGGGATCAATACTGCAATTTTATCCATTTTCCATTCCTCTTATCTCTGCGTGTTAAAAGTGCTTATACAAAGTTTATTGTACCACGCTTGTTCCATTACAGCCACTATTTTTGCTTTTTCCCGCGTATTTTTCTTGGGGGCGGGCAAAAGCTATGATATAATGAGCGCAAGTGAGCCAATATGCTTGCATAATTGAAATTTATTGTTGTGGTTACGGAGGAATTGTTTCCATGAGTGGATCTCAGAACAGATCTTGTTGCAATATCATTTACCGTCTGGGGCTTAACATTGTCATGCTTCTGACACTGTTGCTTTCCATGCTGCTGTTCGCCGGCAGCTTTCTCACGACCTGTTATGCCGACAATATGGAGACCCAGCAGGTTCTGCTGCGTCCTGACAATCCCCTGTGGAATCTGTTGGAGCTGGCAGGCTTCGGATTACTGTTTTGCGGATGTCTGTATCTGTATAAAAAAATAGGAGAGAAATTCCGTCGCGGACTGCTCGTTTTTACTTTGACCTTTGTATTTGGGCTTGGTATCCTGCTGATCCTCTTCGGACGCACGGTTCCCGCAGCGGATGCTCTGTCTGTATATAATGCGGCTGCGGAGTGGATCCTGGGAAATACTGATATTATCCACCCCACCGTTTCTTATCTGTCTTATTATCCACAGCAGATCGGGCTGATGGCTTTTTTGGAGCTGTTGCTCCGGATCTGGAATCTCACCGGCCTGTCCGTACCGGCCTGGCACTTTATCAAGCTGGTCTATGTCTGTCTGTTGTGTGGGGCGATCTGGTTCCAATATCTGTCGCTGCAATATCTGTGGCCGGAGAATTACAAGAAGATCTCTTGCTGTTATCTCGTCTTGGTATGCTGTAACCTGCCCATGATCATGTACAGCTCCTTCGTCTACGGCGAGATTCCTTCCTTCGCTGCATTGTCGGTGGGATGCTATCTGCTGTTACGGTTGCTGGGGGGCGTCTCTCCGGGCGGCTCCTATCAGGACAACGTCTCCCCGTGCGGCTCCTCTCCGGACAGTTCCTACCGGGACAACGTCTCTCTGGGCAGCTCCTCTCCGGACAGCTCCTACCGGGACAACGTCTCCCGAAATGATGCGCCCTCAGTCACCGCCTACGATTACGTCCCCCGCATGCTCCGTCAGATACTTTTCACAGGCTTCGGCAGTATCCTGTTCCTCACACTGTCTGTGATGCTGCGCAAGAATTCCCTGATCCCTGTGATCGCAGTGTTGCTGGTGCTGTTGTTCGAGGCATTGCGTCCGGGGCGGAACGGTAAGATGCGTCTGGGACTGCTCATCATGGCGGTATGTCTTGCTGTTACTTCTGTGGGGATTCTGCCGCTGATACAGAAATGTTATGAGAAAAAGGCGGGTAATACGTTAAGCTCCGGAGTCACCGCCATGTCCTATCTCGCCATGGGAATGCAGGAAGCTTCCCGCGGCTGCGGCTGGTATAACGGCTTCAATATCGATACTTACGATACCGCCGGCATGGATACTGCTATCGCCAACGAGATCAGCCGTCTGGCGATCGACGAGCGCCTGACCTATTTCCGGGAACATCCCGGCTACACAGCGGACTTCTATCTTCACAAACATTTATCCCAGTGGGCGGACGGCACCTATGCCAGCCGACAGGCTACCCTGGCTACCTACGGAGGACGGAGTGCATTTTTTAAGGAAGTCTATGAAGGTTCTCTCAGTGGGGGATATATCGAATGGTGCAATGCATGGCAGAATGTTCTATATCTGGGCGTGTTGGTGTTCTGTATCGACAGTCTTAAGAAGCGTCGGAAGTCCAAAGTTGTCGGGCACATGGCTGACCAAACGGCGGGGCATACCGCAGGGTGCACTGCGGACCACATGGCGGATCAGCTTGATGCGGATCAGCTCGGTGCGGATCAGCTTGATGCGGATCAGCTCGGTGCGGATCAGCATGGCGCGGATCAGCATGGCGCGGATCGGCATGGCGCGGACCGGCATGGCGCGGATTGGCATGGCGCGGACCGACTCTACATCTACGTCGGCCTCATTGCCGTACTGGGAGGTTTTCTGTTCCACACCTTCTGGGAAGCCAATTCGCGGTATATCTTCTCTTACAGCCTGTTGCTGATGCCCTACTGCGGGGCCGGAGTCTATACCGGGATCTGCCGGATACGGGATGGGGTACGGTCGAGATTTCATTAACATTTTCCATGCAGTATTATACTTGCATTGTTAACGTAGGGTTGCCGCCGGCTAGGCGAACTCCTTCTGTGCCCTTCTTCTGCCTCAGCGTGGGCACAGGAGACAGGATCAAGCTTCTCTGTGCCCTTAAACCAAGGTATGGGGCGTTACACACAAAATTTGATAATTACGCCCCGCATGCCGAAAACTACCGGGGCTTATTTGACTAAATTTGATGATTACGCCCCGCATAACGAATAAGACTGGAATTTGTGCACAAGCGCCCATTGCTGTCCTCACTATGCCTATGCGCGGCTATACTTTCGTAAACTTTCAAGTTAGCAATTTTTCAAAAATGCTACTATTTATACCAAAATCAGCTAAAATAGAAAAAAATACATCTATAAAAAGGGCCATTTTTGAAAAACATTGTTTTGGTGCTGAAGGGTGGAATATAATCCTTAAAAATTAAAATTGTCCACTATTTTGTCCAATTATGCCTTCAATGGTGAAATGGAAGACAGGCAAACAAAAAGACAGTGCTTTGAGCGGCGACTTCGGTGAAGCCCAACTCCCTACACTGTCTTTTTATCATATGCGGCTCATTGCTCACATAAGCTCTCAACTCACATCAATAATACATCGCTCCCTGTAAAAATCCCCAAAAATAATATACTCCGCATACAAGGTGCCACAGGTAAGCCATCCACTGTACTGCTACGACAATCCTTCTCTTCCGGGTGTCGGCATTCGCTGTCGCGCGGAGCAGTACCAGCAGTGCTCCCACAAATGCGAAGAAGATTCCGTACATGTAGCCCCAGGAGAAATTGAAATCCATCTCCCGGAATCCTTTTTCATACAGGAAGAATGCCATAAGGAAGCTCATCACATACACCTGCCAGGAAAAACGGTAGATGCTGTCCTTGTGCAGTTCCTTGTAGTTCAGCAGAAGTACCAGGATTGGGAATCCGATGGCCAGGCCGATAGCCAGGGGCAGATTGCCACAATACTGCGCCCATACATGGCCAAAAGTAAATCCGATGCCGCCTTCCTGTCCCTCCTGCGGTACGAACACTCCCCGGAACTGGTAGAGCAGATCCATAAAAGTCGGAATAAAACATACTCCCAGCCACACCGTGGGGACAAAATTCCGGAATCTGCTGCGGAACATTCTCCACAGCATCAAAATCCCCGCAGCTCCGACCAGCACTATGGTAAAACTGGGTTTCGTCATGGTCGCCAACAGCAGATATATTGCAAACAGAATATAATCTCTCTTATGCTCTCTGACCGCATTTGGCTGCTCATACACCGGCAACAATTCACCATACTTAAAAAATGCAAGAATTGCGAACGGCCGTGCCGCCATATAGGTGGCATTGTGAAATGGATTCGGCGTAAATACCCCGAGATATTTGTATTTGATACCGGGGAGATAAATCCCTGTCGGCGGATATACCATCGACACAAAAAACAGGGATACCGCTGCCGTTCCTGTGAGAATCCCCGGAAGCCAAGGTTTTCCGGGCATAGCCTCCTGCAGCTTTGCTCCCACATGCTTGTCCAGCATCACCTTCAGAGCGATCATTGCTCCGCTGTTTAACAGCATCGTGGCCAGTGCCATGGCCAACTCCGCTCCGCCGGTAAAGGAGGCGGTCACCAGATGGATCGTCGCCGCCAGCTTGAACAAAACCGGGTAAGGGAAGCTGTAACCGCTGTCCAGTCCCTGCATCTCCAGAATATATGCCTTCATATCGGAATGATACAGTCCCGTTCCCAGCATGCTTTCCACACACTGCCGGTAAAACAGCCAGAACGTAACGGCCGATGCGATGGCTACCAGTGCAGCAAACACCGAAATTTCTATCCAATTTTTCTTATTTTCTTTCAAAATACCGTTCCCTGCCACTTTCTGATTCATTCCGCTATTTCCCATGATCCGGCACAGCTACGGGCATTCCCCATGATCCGGCACAGCTCGGGCATTTCCCATGATCCGGCACGGCTCCGCCCATTGCCGGATCTTATTTCAGCTTCGTGTAATAAGCTACCACCTTTTTCACTGCATGGATCACATCTTCCACATCATCATCCGTCAATCCGTAATACAGAGGAATACTCATCACCTCGTTGTAATACTTCTCCGCATTGGGGCACAGTCCCTTCTGATATCCCAGCTTCTCATAATAGGAATGCCAGTAGACCGGCAGGTAATGCACCTGAGGGCAGGTATTTTCCGCATACAGCGCATCGAAAAACTGCCTTCTGTCGCAGTTCAGGTTCTCCAGATTCAGATGCAGCACATACAGATGCCAGGTCGTGTCAGACTCCGGGATCTCCTTCTGCAGGATCAGTTCCGGCATTTTGCCGAACGCTTCATTATAACGCTTATGGATTTCTTTTCTACGCTGTTCAAATGCAGGGAGCTTCTTCAGCTGGCTCAATAGCAGTGCCGCCTGGAATACGATAATTGAAGCCCAGCTCTACCTGCTCGTTGTACCACAGCGCATCGGTGGGATGTACCATTTCTTCCGGGTCCCTCGTAATGCCGTGGGTACGCAGCCGCATCAGATGACGATACAGCTTCTCATCATTGGTCGTGATGGCGCCGCCTTCTCCACCGGTCACCGTCTTGACCGGATGGAAGCTGAAGCAGGTCATATCTGCCAGGCTTCCCACAGGCTGGCCCTTATATTTCGTGCCGATGGCATGCGCGGCATCCTCGATCAGGATCAGATCGTGCTCCTTACAGATCTCCCGGATCTCATCCAGCTCCACTGCCTGACCGGTGAAATCTACCGCAACGATCGCTTTCGTCCTGGGTGTGATCAGCTTGCGGATGGACGCCGGATCGATATTGTAGGTCTCCGGATCAATATCTGCGAAAACAGGCTTCGCTCCCGCATATAATACACAGTTGGAGGATGCAGCAAAAGTGATCGAGCTTACGATAACCTCATCTCCCTCACCAAAGCCTGCTGCCAGCGCCGCCAGATGCAGTGCAGCGGTACCGTTACATACCACAACGGCGTATTTTGCATGGGTCAGTTCACACAGATGCTGCTCCAGCTCCTTCACCTTAGGTCCGCAGGTAATGTAGTCGCTGGTCATGACTGCTGCCACCGCATCCACATCTGCCTGGTCAATATATTGCCGTCCGTAGAAAATTTTATTCTCTCGTACAGGTTTTCCTCCAAAAATAGCCAGTTCTTCTTTATTTTCCATTATTATTTTCCTCATTTCCAAACAGTTTGTATTGCTGTAACCATTCAGGACCTCATTGGCAGAATCACCTTGGCACTGAATAGTTACATTCTATCATAACTCCTACGGAAAGACAACATTCCGTGTTGCGGCATAACACCGGAAAACTTTGCACTATCTGTTGTCTGTTCCCGGGGAAAATGATATAATGAGCGTTGTCTTTCATACCTATTGCCCCAAAGGAGTCTGCCATGCATAATAAAAAGTCGGCATTCCGGATGATCGCCGTTACCTTACTGCTCATCATCTGCCTGATCATATTTATCATTATCCGTTCTGTTTCTTCCCATCATTCAGACAGCTATTACTCTGATCTGCAACGGATGCGATCAGAATCTTATGAGGGTATTTTTCTGTCCATGTACAGTCCTGAAGTATTTCACGAAGAAGATTTCTCCACATTCCGTGGCCTTACGATCATCAAATGCGAAAATACTGCCAAGAGTCTGCATGATGTTGCAGACTATTTAGACACAGCATTTTCGGCCAGCAACGGGATCACCAATATCTATCTGGGTCTGGATCCGCTGGCCCTCTGGAAGCACAGCAATAAGCAGCTGCGCCACTGGAACAGGGATTTGAACCAATACCTGCTGCCCTATGTGGAAGCACATCCCGAGGTCAGCTTCGAGATTCTGTATCCCGCACCTTCCATGCAATACTGGCTTGCTCAGACCGATGAGACCAGAACGCTGTGGATGACGACCTGTAAGTCCCTCGTCTCCACTCTCAACGGGTATTCCAATGTTACCATGTACTTTCCCGGAGCAACCCATTGGCTGATCAACAATCCGGGAAACTATCTGGATGACTTGCATTATAATGATGCGGTAGCACAGAAACTGATCATGTTCACTTTCTGTGACGGAGCCATGGTCATTACACCGGGAAATGCGGATACCCTGGAATCCATGCTAAATGATATGGTAGCGGAAGAAAAAGAAGCTCCTACGGTATATCCCGATCTGTCCGATCTGTCTGTTGTCTTTTTCGGTGACAGCGTCATTGGCAACTACACCGGAAGTTTTTCCATCCCCGGTGTCGTCAATGGTTTTTCGGGCGCACATGTGTACAACTGTGCCCAGGGCGGAGCTACTGCCTCCAAGGATCCTGCTACCGACGATCCTGCAGCTGCCATGAGCTTTGTCATCGCTGTCGATACCTTTCTGAAACAGGATCCCACTGTTCTGAGGGAAGACACTGTCTATCGTACCTCCCTGGAAGCTTATCTGAATGACGATCACCGGGGGCGCAGATTATGCTTTGTGATCAATTATGGTCTGAATGATTACTTTTCCGGCTATGCCGTGGATGATCCGGAAGATCCTTACGACACGGTGACCTACTGCGGCGCACTCCGAACAGGAATCCGCAGCTTACAGGAAGCCTATCCCGATGCGCTTATCCTGTTAGCAGCTCCGAATTATATTACCTTTTTTGAAAACGGTACAGAGCTTCACGGCGAGGCAGGCAGTACGCTGACAGCTTATGTACAGGGCGCCGCTGATGTGGCAGACCAAATGGGCGTTCCCTTCTACGATACCTACCACCGGTTAGGCGTCACAGCGGATAACGCTGCCGACTATCTGGCAGATGCCGTACACCTTAACGAAGAAGGACGATTCCTCTTCGGAACCGCCCTGATCGCAACACTGGATCATTCTCGTTAACTGAATACTCCCGTCCCATTCAGAGGACTGCCTTGTCTATCGTGAGCAGGAGATACTCTCCCACCGTGTCGACCACATGATAAGGAAGATCAAGATACTCCAGATCCTGTCTGTGGAGCATCAACAACCCATCTCCTGCGATCTCAGCCAGCTCATTGCCCAACTTCTCCGGATAGACATAATGATAGCGTTCCGCATACGGAAGAGACTTACGCCCATCCGGACTGTCGATCTTCCCCTGATAATACAGTGCATCTGTTCTGCAGGCATACTGGGTCAGGATCTCTGCCGCAGACTGATTGAACTGCCATCCGAGATTCCCCGTAATATACAGTCTGTCGTACTCCTCCATGCCGTCCGCTTCCGTCACCGCATTCAGGAAGTCCTTATTATAATAGTATCCGCTCTCTTCGGCATAGCTTGTAAAATATACCGTGAAGAATAAGACACTGCTGACGCCATAGGCCGCCACGATCACCGGCAGGAGCTTTTTCCATCTTGCCGCTGCCAGATCGATGCCATAGGCGCATAGCAGGAGTAAAGGATAGAAGATGATGTTGACCCGGTTGATGTTCACCTCATAAGTGATCAGTCCCACCCAGATCCCGGTAATGAGGAATCCCCACAGAGCCAGCATCTTCGTCTGTTCCTTCGTATCCTTTTCCCAAAACAGGCGCTTCGTGAATATTAGGATCCCTGCCAATACGAAGGGAATCGATACATGATACATAGGTCCGAATGCCCCGATCGAATTAAAGAAGATATCCGGCAGCTGCAAGAATACGTGGGAAATGAGCGCCCAGGCATTCCTTCCCAACTGTGCCAAAGAAAAATTCAGCAGCAGAATATCCGCGCTTCTCACGCTGTCCGGAAAATAGGGCATGGTGAAAAACGGTGTCTCAACCGTCATCCCAAGGTGTAGCGCATTGATTCCCAGTACGATAACTTCCGGAAGCGCCACAAGTGTGAATATTACCGCACACAGCAGTCCCTCCCGTAATTTCAGCTGCTTTTTCCACAGACACCATATAAAAAACACAAACAAAAATGCCGTGACGGAGTACGCCGCCACACCATAGCAATAAAATGTCAGGCCGAAAAAGAGCATGGATACATACAAATACCGCCTTTTCTCCAGTCCCAGCAACAGCAGATAAAATGCCAATAAAAATACATGTGGGAACAGATTACAGTCCAACGACCAGCGGCTCTGCATGAACTGCCAGGGATTCACCGCCGTCAGCGCCATCGCTACTAGCGCAATCCTCTCATCAAACAGCTTTTCCGACACTAAATATACCAGTGCAACCGCCCCACAGGATACCAGCAGCATCGGCAGCCTCACTGTCACGGTGCTAAAACCAAACACCTTGATAAACGGCACCATACAATAGGATAGCAGAACACTCATCTGACTGTATTTCCAGGCTTCAAAATGAACCGGCAGAAACGTGCCATAGCGGTCAGTACCGTATTTTGATAATGCCCATGCATCCATGGCTCCCATAGCTTCATCCTGGTTGATCCCATCCGGCACTGAGCCAAACCGGATACACCGCAGAATGATCGCCAGCATCAACACGGACCAGAACAGTATTTTTTTCTTCTTCGCAGTCATAGTCATCGTAATATTTAATCCTTCCGGTATTCATACTTGTGCTTATCATCCACGCTGATCTCTGCACCGATCTGCACTTCGATCACCTGCAGTTCCGTATCCGCAAGGATCGTATGCTTACAGCCTGCTTGCATAGTCAGGACATCGCCCGGCTTCACCGGCCGCTCCACACCGTCCAAAATTGCCCGGCCTTCTCCGGCAATGACCGTCCATACTTCATCGCGGAAATCATGACTATGATAATTCATCCCATGTCCCGGATTCAATGTCACCTTGATCGTCATACTGTGATCCTTCACATCCAGAACGCGGAAACTCCCCCAGGATTTTTCGGCGAACATTACCCGCTGAACAAATTGATTCACGTAAGGTTTGATATAGCTCGACTGCTCCTTATCCGATACCAGGATTCCCTCCGGACTGGCCGCCACGACCATATTTTTCAGTCCCATGCACAGAATCGGTACATTCAGTTCATTCACCACATGCACATTTTCACAGGTATCGTTCAGAACCCCCTGTCCGACACACTGACTGTCCATGGCCTCCGTCAGCGTATTCCAGGTACCCAGGTCCTTCCAGGTCCCTGCGAAGCGCATCACTTCTATGGCAGACTCTTTTTCCACCACGGCATAGTCAAAGCTGATCTTCTGCAACGTATCATACTTCTGAAATAAGTCTTCATAATCCGTAAAATCTATGAGTTCATGGGCGCGTTTCAGCACATAGCCTAACCGGAAAGCAAACACACCGCCGTTCCACAGAGCACCTTTTGCAATATATTCCTCTGCGGCTTCTTTCGTCGGTTTCTCCCGGAACATCGTTACACGGCTCAGATCGTCCGCCGTCTCCGGTATGATATAACCGTATTTTTCGCTGGGATACGTGGGTTCGATCCCCATGAGCACAAGATTCGCCTCAGACTCTCCCGCGCGATCGCACAATGCCTGCAGCGCCTGAAAATAAGCCGTCTCCACATAAGGATCCACCGGACAGATCACGATCGGTTCGTCTTCCGCTACTCCCAGCACATCCTTCAGATAAACTACGGACAGTACGATCGCCGGGAAGGTGTCCCGTCTGCAGGGTTCCACACTGACCCCTACATCCTGCCCCAGCTGACTGTAAATAGCTGACACCTGGGACTTGGAAGTGGCGATCGTCACCTGTGCCTCCGGGTCTACTTCCCGTATCTGACGGCATACCCGCTGCACCATGGATTCCAGACCGCCGTCTGCTGTATGAAATATCTTAATAAACTGTTTGGATCTTATCTCATTGGACAAAGGCCACAGACGCTGCCCGGAGCCACCTGACAAAAGTATAATATTCATAGCTTGTCCTCTCTGCTTTTTACTATCTCATCATACCACATTATTTAATATTTGCGAATCTTCATATAGGTATTGCCCCAGGCCTTCCAATCTTCCAGCCATACGACATCCTCTCCCTCCGGCAGGATATCATAACTCGGATTCACACATCCGAGTACCAGTTTCCCCTGGTCCATGGCAGCCTGTATCTCCTCCTGTGAAGATACCAGCCGGATCTTCTCCCGGTATTCTGCCGGCAACACATAATAATTCACGATCATGGCTCCACAGCCGTCCGATCTGATCCAGATCTCACCATACCGGTCCACAAGGCTTTTGAGAATCTTCTTCGCCGTCACACCATAATAATCCATCTCGTACCGTCCACAGGCATCACCACCTGCCAAAATATTCGTATAAGCGCTGGAACCCTGCCCCGTCAGTGCAATTCCCACTCCGTTACATCCTATGAGCACCACCAGCATAGCAGTTGCGATCCTTCTCGCACGTATCTCACTGCATAAGCCATCATCACGATCATCGGTCCATAGATAAAATACATATGCCGCCACCCGTTGTACAGATTCGGATCGCACAGCATTGCGGCCAGCACCGGAATCCCGGAGGTCAGTGCGAACAGCGGATAGATACGATCCGCGAAATCCCATTGATGCTTTCTGCCTTTATAGAGCCAGATGCCGATACTGCTCCACAGCAGAACACTAAGATAGACCGGAATCGTCAGGGCGATCAGTTTCGGCAGATAATACCATGGCAGAGGATTCGTGGAATGCACATACCATGTTCCGTCAAACAATACCTTACCGTCCATTCTGGAAAAGTTCGTACTGTTTGAAAGGTTCCACTGGAGAAATTCCCATAAATGAAATCCCTGCCCCCAGATAGCCGGAGTCAGGGCCAAATAACTCAGGAAACCGACAACTGTTGCCGTAAGTCCCACGAAAAAAGTTTTCCCGCTCCACTTTTTCTCTTTCGTCAGGATCAGCAGATAAAAGCCGCCAATCATTGCAAAAACATAGATCCCGCTGATCTTCAGATTCCCACAGAATCCGGCACAGATTCCCAGCAGACATGCATTTTTGAAATCCTTATGCTCCAAAAAGCGGATTCCGTAAAATAACATCACAATGATCAGGGACATCAATACAGAATCTTTATTGTTGTATAATCCATCCGCAAATATCCTCGGTGTCAGAAACAGCATAAGTGTTCCCAGCAGTGCTGTCCTTCTGTCCCGGAACAGCTCCCACAACAACCGATACATATAAATCACACCCAGGAAAAACAGTGCATACGTATACGCATGCCATACATCACTCTGCAGCCTGGCCGCTTCCGGATGCTGCTCCAGCTTCATTAATAACGGTGCACACAGATAATACGGCGCGCTGCCATGATCTCTTTCTATAGATTCGCAGATCGGGCGATACCCATCCTTCCATTGAAACCAATTTGTGATCTTCGAAATCTGTAACGTCTCACCATATTGCAAGATATTCATATACAGAATCTCTTCTTCCGAATGCTCGTCAAAATAAACACCTGTCTCCCGCAGGAAAAAAGCTCCAAAAAGGAACATTGCCACAAATATGCCCAGGATCGTATACCTTTTTTCTGTCATGGTCTGCATGTCTCCCATCCTACCGGATAATAATCACTTTTCTCTTTATTTTTTAAGCGTTTGTTATGATTCAATATAACATTTCAGATAACTGATTTCAAGATATCCAAATGTTTTAGGAAAATAACAACTCAAAAAAGAACTCAAAAATTTGAGTTCCTTTTGAGTTCCTATTTGAGTTCCTTTAAAGAACTCAAATTTTTTAGACTTTTTTTGAGTTCCTTCGGGAAATCCTGTATTATCTTTTCTATGATCCTAACATATTGCTCCCGGGTAATTTCTAGTTTCATGCTATATTTATGCCAGTTATTATTGAATTTTTACGGTGCATAGGCACTTATTCAAGTGCGAGGTTTGAGATATTTACCTATACAGTTACATAAATACCAATATCCCATGGCCGCAGCCGGCAGCGCAATCACTATATACGGGAACACGTATCTGCTCTTAGCTTCCCACAACAGACTGAATAAAACCTCTCCTATCAGAACCAATCCCAAAAAATATTCCCATTCCTGTCTTTTATGCTTTGCCAGATAAATATAATAAAATAATACTCCAATATAAATAACATTTTGCAGTTGATTCATAATTTCATAGAATATCTGATATCCTCTATCTGAGTAAAAAGCCTTCATCCATTTCGACGAAGTCGTCATATTCGATGTAAATAAAAAAGATCCATAGGTAGGTTCCAACCATTGAACTGCTGTTTTATCGCAAAAAAATTCTAATGCTCCTATAGGATCTCGCATCCATCTGACAATGGACTGCTTTATATTTAAAATAGAAAGTTCCTTACACTTATCTACATCAAAATTATTTTCCCAAAAGAGATGTATTTCATATGCATTATATGTTCCTCTCCCTGTATGGTTTGGATCCTCGTCCTGAAATCCCATTGCAACCACAGATATTGCCGGAACTCCTTCAGATAATTGAATTCCTACCTGATGTTCTACACATTGAATAACTGTTTTTTGTCCAAGTATCATCAAAAGCACACAGAAAAAACTAATAATAAAACTTTTACGATTCCCTTTTAGAGCTCGTAAAAATTGAATACCCAGGACAGCAATCCATACAATAATCAATGCTTCTCTCGCTGTATAGGACACAATCATACTGCTGATCATTGCAATATATACTAAAATCTTTTTCCATAGTATCCATTGTTCATGCTCCTGCAGTACCAACAAGCACAAAATTGCAAGTTCCAAAAAGCACAATCCAATCATTTCACCATAAATAAAAAGTCCATATAAATGCATTGGAACATAGCATAGGACAAGCAATAAATAGTAAATACACAATTTTTCTTTATGAAACAACTTCCATGCAATTTCATTCCCCGCAAAAATTGTTATTCCACCACAAATCGCTTGAAAACACTGCAAAGTTATAATATTGCAATTGCCGAAAATTCGTGCTGGCAACAAGTAAATAGCCCCTACTCCAAGCTGATAGGGATATACATTGTAATACCAATACTCCTGTAATTCTGTGTAATTTCCTGTAAAAAGATTCTTCAAGACAATATATACATATTCCTGATCTGCCATAGGAACATACTCGGCATTTAATGCCATAGTTATTATCCCAGCCGCAGAAAAAATTGCAATTACCGCTGCTGCAATTCGTAAATGTCGAATGTATACCCGGGAACTATATTTCCAGATGATTCCTATAATGACTATGCATCCCGCCACAATTCCAACTGCTTTTATCCAGTTGTCACTAACTGTCGAAACCGTTTCCGAAAAAGGAGCTAACTTTCTGCCGGTACCTATTGCTCCAATCGTTAACGCTGTAAAAAAACAAATTCCCATTACCGAAATTAACTTTAAAATTATATCCTGTACTTTTCTCATTTCTCCACCGATTTTATCCTAATTTAATTATAAATTTGCGCTTATCATGCACAGGATCGGCACAAGATTCGCATCTGACTCACCGGCGCGGTCGCACAAGTCCTGTATTTATCAATCTGACAATTGATGCTTCTATATCTCGGACCATATTAATTCTTCACTATAATATCACATCCATCAAACAATTGCTACGGGCGTTTGCTTGTAATAATTGCGTTTTTCCACATAATATGTTATGATGTATAAGAATTTTTAGTTTTGAAAGTGAGGACGTTATGTTATTAGATGATAAATCCATTTTGATTACAGGTGGTACCGGCAGTTTTGGCAAGGCTTTTACCAAATATGTGCTGGACAATTACAATCCTAAGAAGATCATTATCTATTCCCGTGATGAATTCAAGCAATTCATCATGCAGAATGAATTCAAGCAGTATGCCGGCAAGCTTCGTTTCTTCATCGGTGATGTCAGAGACAAAGAGCGGCTGACCAGAGCATTTGAAGGTGTAGATTATGTCATCCATGCTGCAGCTCTGAAGCAGGTACCTGCCTGCGAATACAACCCGGCGGAAGCAATCAAGACCAATATCCATGGTGCACAGAATGTTATTGATGCAGCTTTGGATACCGGGGTAAAAAAAGTCGTTGCTCTGTCTACCGACAAAGCCGTGAATCCTGTCAACCTGTATGGCGGTACCAAGCTGGTGTCCGATAAATTGTTTATCGCTGCCAACGCCTATGCCGGAAGTAAGGATATCTGCTTCTCCATCGTTCGCTATGGTAATGTAGCCGGAAGCCGCGGTTCCGTTATTCCGTTCTTTCACAACATCATCAAGAATGGTGGCACTGAACTTCCTATTACAGACTATCGCATGACCCGTTTCTGGATCAGCCTGCAGCAGACCTTCGCACTGCCGACTTTCAGCGGGTCCTTAACTCTCTGGCCCAGTGGCACAATGGCAAACCACCACTGTCCCACTTCACGCTGTCCAATCTGCGCAGCAGCGCCAAGGCTGCCTATGAACTCGCTATCCCAGAAGTGGTACAATACAATCCCATAGTTAAAACCACCTGCCCTGCCGGTGCTGATCCTGAGCACCGTGAGCCTATCACAGAGGAACAGCAGCAGTGGATCCGCGAAACGCCTCACCGCGCCCAGCGTGCTGCCATGCTGCTGCTTTACTCAGGCCTCCGCCGCGGCGAAGCTACCGCCCTCACTTGGGCCGATGTCGATTTGAAAGAAGCCACGATCACCGTTCACAGCGGTTATAATTTCAAGGATAAAAAAATCAAGGATCCCAAAACAGAAGCCGGTGTCCGGGTCGTTAATATTCCAAAGATCCTTGTGGACTATCTCAAAACTCAGCAGGACGATTGCTTGTATGTACTGCATACTGTAAAGGGCCACCGCATGACAGAGCAGGCATGGAAAACTCTGTGGAGCAGCTACATGGCCGATCTGAATGCAAAGTACGGCTATCACGGCGAAGAAAGCAAAAAGCGCCCAGGCGGCCTGCCCATGCGCATTGAA
>OCHV01001175.1_pt1 | contig 17904 bp, 11 predicted proteins | sample 1538461 | NCBI WGS metagenome assembly OCHV01 (sample SAMN04571692, study PRJEB22368) | human gut metagenome | biome: human gut; material: stool | host: Homo sapiens | place: Luxembourg | collected 2012-08-03 | reverse complement strand
AACCATTAGTATCTAATATATTATTAAGATACTCACTTTTTTCATTACCTATAAGCTTTTCTAATTCAATAGTAAATACTTCTTTTTCTATTTTGTCATACTTATCAATTAGTATCATTACTTCATTAACATTTTCTATTTTTAATTCACTTAATACACCTTTTAATATTTTTCTATTGCTTATCTGAAATTTATAATTAGTTAATCCTATTGCTTTAAACGCTTTAGATGCTAAGCTTATAACCCATGCATCATTATCTATACTTAATTTTCCTTTACCAATAACATCAATATCACATTGATAAAACTCTCTATATCTTCCTTTTTGATTTCGTTCTCCTCTATATACTTTTCCTATCTGATATCTTTTAAATGGAAAAACTAAATCATTATAATATTGAGCCACATATCTAGCAAAAGGCACTGTTAAATCAAATCTTAATGCTAAATTGTTTTTTCCCTTTTGAAAACTATAAACTTGTTTTTCTGTTTCTCCTCCACTTTTGGCAAGTAATACTTCTGATTTTTCTATTATTGGTGTATCTATAGCCAAACATCCATTATCTTCGTATACCCTTGTTATTTTAGATACTATATCATTAAATATTTGCTGCTCCTTTGGTAATAACTCCATGAATCCTGGTAATATACTTGGTTTTATAATATTTCTTTTCATAATTAATTCACTCCTAAAATAACTTTTATACAAAAAAGCCATGCAGGCATATATCCCACATGGCTCTAAATAAATTATGATTCCACTTAATTTATCATTACCAGAGATACAAGCCTACACTGATAGACTTGTATCTGCCCTTAAACAGACCAAGTCCCTAGTAATGATGATGTATTTTGTTTTGTTTACTTATATTAAGTGTTTTCATAATCTTCCTCCTAAAATAAATTAATATTATTATAACCTTATAAAATTTAATATTCAATGGCTTCTTAGCCATGTCCTAAAATATCCCCAAAGCAGTTAATACTTATTTAATTTAAGTATTAATATTTCTCTTAAAAGTATAATACGTTCCTCCAAAATAACATATATAAACACCAAGCATTAAAGCCACTCCAAAGATTATACTTAAAATAAATGTTCCATCTCCAACAAATACTGTAATTATATCTTTATAAAAAATATAAAAATTATATATAAATATTGCAACTCCAATCATTGCTATAAAAATAGGAACTATAAAATATATTGAAATTTGCTTTAATATTATCTTATTTACTTCCTTATCTTCAACACCTAATTTTCTAAGTACATTAAATCTATCTTTATGTTCAATAGAGTCAGTAAGTTGACTTAATGATAAAACAGTTAAACTTATCATAAGTAGTACCACACCTAAATATATGCCTAATATTCTCATTGCCAAAGTTGTAACTAAAATATTGTTAGTCTCTAATGATTTTATTCTTGTTCTAATTATACTGTATGATATATCATATTCTTTACTGTATTTTTGGATGAATTCAGCATTATCTTTTCTAAACCAATCATAAACATAATTATATTGAAAATCATTAGCATCTTCATAACTCATCTTATCTTTTATATTAGCTAAAAAATTTATTTCTGCAAATTCCAGCTCCTCACATGCTTTATCAGATAAAATGATAATATTATCTGTATTTAAATAAAAGCCTTCACCTATAGAATCCTTATAGACTAAATTTTCATTAATATTGTATGTTTGTCCATTAATATTCAATTCATAATTATTGTCTATATAATTATTTATTACTTCATCCGTAACAGTACTATACCACTGAGTAGCAAATTCATTTTCTTCTAAATTAACCTCTTCATAGCCTAACATATTTCTTAATTTGTTAAAGTCACTTAAGCTAATTGCTAAAAGCTGTTCACTGCTTCCATCAGGCTTTAAAATATATTTCTCTACCTCACAGTAATTCTTCACCTCATACCCACTATCATTTAAATATTCAACAACCTTACTATAATCTAATTTAGGTAACTCTTTAAAATCACTTATATTAGCTTGTTCTAAAAAGTCATTGCTATAATTATTCCTTATATCTATATCATAGGGAACTCTCATATCTAAATATCCAAGTGCCCATTGAGCCATTACAATCGTAATTATAAAACTTATCATAGCCCCTAAAAAAGTCATTGATATTGTAGCCATTAATATTGGTGCAGTCTTTATTTTAGATACTATTGATCCTATTAAAAATAAATTAGTACCTTCATATTTAAAATTAGTCCACTTATTTTTTATATAAATCATTATATAAGCAATTGAATAGAATAACGCATAAGTTCCAAGTATGAAAGTAACTAAAGAAATACCTATATACATAATCATTCTTACACTATAATCAACTTTTGAGTTCATTAATTTAATAGTACAGCTCCCACAAACACCATACAAAATAATAGCTAATATAAATATTACACTATACACCTTGCCACTTCTCTTAAATTTGAACTCAACTTGTTTATGTGCATTTAACATATCTATAAGCTTAATCTTTCTTAAAACTATAATATTATATAACCCTATTATACAAAACATAGCTATAAAAAATATAAATGTAATTCCCACTGTATCCATATACAATCTTAAACTAAATACTATTTCTTGATTTGCACTTATTAATACTAAGGCTGTAATTCCTTGTGAAAATAAAGTCCCTACAAATATCCCCGATATTATTGCTAAAACTCCAATTACAATAGTTTCAATAAAAAACATCAAAGCTACACTTTTTTGTTCTGCTCCAAGTAATACATAAGTTGCAAACTCTCTTTTTCGTCTTTTTATCATATATTTATTTACATAAGCTACAAGTAAAATAAGAATAGCTGTAATTATATAAGTTGAATATTTTAATATTAAATTTAAGGCTTTGAAGTTATAAGATTCCTCAGTGATTAATTCATAACTGGAACTAGAAAGTGATGTAATTGCATAAAACAAACTTACACATATTGTTATAGTTATAAAATAAATTAAATAATCTTTAATAGATTTTTTAGCATTACTTTTGGCTAATTTAGCGTACATCTCTAACATCACCACCTAATAATGCTACTACATCTAATATCTTATTAAAGAACTGTCTACGTGTATTTTCCCCTTTTAATAGCTCCGTAAATATTTTTCCATCTTTAATAAACAATATTCTGTCACAATAACTAGCAGTAAAAGAATCATGGGTTACCATTAATATTGTTGCATCTAAATTTTTATTCAAACTTGATATCATCTCTATTAACATTTGAGCGGATTTTGAATCTAATGCTCCTGTAGGTTCATCAGCTAAAATCAGTTTAGGATTAGTTACTAATGCTCTTGCGCAGGCTGTTCTTTGTTTTTGTCCTCCCGATACCTCATAAGGATATTTTGAAAGTAAATCTTCTATTCCAAGCTCATTTGCAACATTCAACACTAGCTTATCTATTTCACTTTTTTTAGTTTTCTTTATTGTTAATGCTAAAGCTATATTTTCATGAATAGTTAATGTATCTAATAAATTAAAATCTTGAAATATAAACCCTAAATTTTCTCTTCTAAACTTTGCTATATTCTTTTGAGTTATTTCTGTTAAATCATTTCCATCTAAATAGATATTACCTGAACTAACATCATCAATTGTTGCTATCATATTTAGTAATGTTGTCTTACCTGATCCTGATGGGCCCATTACTCCTACAAATTCACCTTTTTTTACATTAAAACTTATCCCATCAATTGCTTTAACTATATTACCTTTATTTCCATAGTACTTTTCAACATTTTTTATTTTTAATACTTCATTCACTATTATCACCTCAAAAATATTTTAACTTATATATCAAATTTTAGATTCGATTTAATATTACTTTTAGGTGACAATGTTGTAACATTGCTAAATTAGAACTTACAAAAGCTTCCCATGGGAAAAGTAATACTAACTTTTGTATAACTATTTATCTCTGATTCTATATCTATTAACAGGCCTAATTTATTGCATAATTTTCTGCATAAATATAATCCAATCCCTGTAGATTTACTATTTAATCGTCCTAAACTTCCTGTAAATCCTTTTTCAAATACCCTATCTAATTCATCTAAAGGTATACCAACTCCATTATCTTCAACTATTAATTTAATTCCATTTTTTACATCTCTTATATATACCTTAACTTTTGGAGACTTATTATTCCTGTATTTTATAGCATTTACTATTATCTGATTTAAAATAAATTCAAGCCATTTGCTATCACTATAAACATTTTTATCTAAATTATCTATTTCAACATCTATATTATTCAAAATAAATATTTGCTTATTTTTTATTATTACTTTATTTATACATTCTTCTAATGACATCTCTCTTATTAAATAATCCTTTTCTACCTCTTCACTTCTAGCATAAAATAAGGCTTGTTCAACATATCTATCTAAGTTCTCAAGTTCTTGTAATACAAATCTTGAAGTATTTGTCTTATTATTTTCTTCTATAAGTTTAATAGATGCTATTGGAGTTTTTACTTCATGTATCCACTGTTCAATATACTCCTTATACTCTTTTCTACTATTTTTAATAGAATTTATTTCTTCTCTCATTGCCTTACTAGCTTTCTTTAATAAATAATAATATGGTTCAGCTTCTAAATAGATAGGTTTATCAATAACTTCACTTATTAAGTATTTTTTATCCAAGTTTTCTATAGCTTTTGAAAGTTCATTGTGAAACTCTTTTCTAGTTTTATATTGAAAAAATATATAAACTCCTACTACTATAATCCACACAAAGGCTACTATCTTTAAAATATCTATAGTATTTCCTACACTAAAAAGAAAAATTAATAAAGTTATTAATCCAATAAAATTTACAAATATAACTGAAAATCTACTTTTAATAAAATCACCTAAACTCATACTAGATAACCTTGTCCTCTTTTAGTTTTAATGTAATCCTTAACCCCAAGCTCTTCAATTTTGCTTCGTATTCTTCCAATATTAACTGTAAGAGTATTATCATTTACAAACATTGAACTATCCCAAAGATATTCCATAATATCTACTCTAGAAACTATATTTCCTCTATTATTTAATAAATAATGTAATATTTTAAGTTCATTTTTTGTAAGCTCCAAAAACTTTCCATTATATTCTACAGTACTTGCTAAAATATTTACCTTAACTCCATTATGTTCAATAATATCTGTAATTCCTTCATTAGGATATGCTCTTTTAATAAGAGAGTTTATTCTAGCCAATAAAATTTGAGTATTATAAGGTTTAGTTATAAAATCATCTCCTCCTAATGTTATTCCCATTAACTCATCTATATTAGTATCTCTACTTGTTATAAATATAATTGGAACATTTGAAAAGCTTCTTATTTCAGTACAAATTTTAAACCCATCACTTTCTGGTAAATTTATATCTAATAATATAAGACTTGGTTTATTTTCTTTTACTAAATAGGGAATATTACTAAAGTCCTTTGGCTTAATAATTGAATATCCATTTCTAATCATTATATTTCCTATTTCATTTTGTAATTGTTCATTATCATCAATTATCATTATAGTATACATATCTAACAATTCCTTACTCTATATTATTCTTAATATACATTATAAAAACATTTTCTATTTGCATTTAAAATTTTATCTAAATAGTACTTTTTATTTATTATTATGACTACCATAGATTTCTTCTATTTCTTTTAAATACGGAATTGATGGTTGTGCCCCTTTTCTTTGAACAGCTATTGATGATACTTGATTTCCAAAATTCACTGCCTTTATTAAAGTTTCTTTATTAATATTTTTAAAATCTAACTTTGAACTTAAGCCTCCAATAAAGCTATCTCCTGCTGCAGTTGTATCTATGGCTTTTACCTTATATGCTGGTACTAACTCACAAAAATCTTTTCCTATTACTGCAGCACCCTTAGAACCCAAAGTAATTATAGCAAGCTTAACGCCTCTTTCTAAAAATATTTGTCCTGCTCTATTTGCGTCTTCCAAAGTTTCAATCGTAATTCCTGTTAATACTTCTGCTTCTGTTTCATTAGGAACTATAATATCTGTTACCTTTAAAAGATATTCATTTATTTCCTTTGCTGGAGCTGGATTTAATATTGTTACCTTTCCAAATTCCTTCGCTATCTTAAATGCCTTTAAAGTCATTTCTTCAGCTGTTTCAAATTGAGCTATTAAAATATCCGATTCTTTAATTTTCTCTACTGAAGATTCAATTTCATATTCATCAATTGTCATATTAGATCCTGATACAACTATTATTGAGTTATTTCCATTTTCGTTGACCATAATAAAAGCCATTCCTGTTGCTTCTTTTTTATCTTCAAAAATATATTTTACATCTATATTATCTTCTTCTAATTTACTCTTAAGAATTTGTCCATTTTCATCTTTCCCTATTTTAGCTATCATAGAAACTTCAGCTCCACATCTCTTAGCTGCAACAGCTTGATTTGCTCCTTTACCTCCTGCTATCTTTTCAAATGATTTTGATAAAATAGTTTCTCCTACTTTTGGTGTGTCCTTAACTTTTAAAACTATATCCATATTAATACTTCCAAGTACACATACTTTATTCATAAATTCATCTCCCCTTTTTATAATTTTATTTAAATTACTACATCAATTAAGTATATAATACACTTTTTATAAAAGTTATTTAATTACTTTATTAAAAATTTATATTTTGATTTTTTATAAATAAAAAAGATATTTTTAAGTAAATCATAGTAACTTATAAATATCTTTTTAGTAATTAGACTATTTTAATAATAATTTAACTATATACTAAAATCATAATTTTCTTTTAGCTTTATCATTCTCTTTCTGTTTATAAAATTATTTAAATGTACTGTAATAAAATAAGGTACATATAAATAAACTAAAAATATTACTACTGTATATAATAATGGAGCTGAACTAAATAATTTATGTAAAAAAGGTACTGGAATTTTAAATGGCTTCTTTAGTAACATTAAATTACTTTCACAAGAATAATTTAAAAAAATGGCAATGCTGGCAAAAAAACAATAAAGCTTAGCAAACTCCTTAAATCTAATTTTTTCTAACTTAATTTCTAACTTAAATAAATATAAAATCCCCATATAAATCATTAATGTATGAAATAACATACTATATAAACAAAGGTAATGCCACATTGGATAAACTGTTAATGATGTTGACGGAAACAATAAATAAGTTGTTCCCGCTACTATAGATACTCCAGCAATAAAAGCTTCTCCTTTTTCTTTCCATTTACCTTTTCCATATCCACTTAACCATAATGCATATATAAATATAGAACAAAATGATATTGGTACCCATGTATTTATCCAAGTATATCCCATGTAAAAATTAAAGAATATTTTAATACCTTCTAATATAGTAACAAATATTGCCATACTCCTAGTTAATTTTCTTATTTTTTTATTATCTATCCTTCTTGAAATATATATCAATACACTTAATATAATCAAAGATAATATTAATAATATCATATGATTAGATGTAAGCATTCCTGTTGGCTCATATATATCCCTTGATGCCCAAAATTGATTTAATATATTCATTTAAAACCTTCCTACTTTCTGATATATTTAATGAAATTTTATTATTGAAAATTTTAAACTTCATTTCTGTACAGAGTACTTTAACATAGAAATATTAGGCCTTCAAATTATATTTTTGTAAAGTTTTAATTAACATCTGTATACAAAATAAAAATGTGTAAATTATAATTAAGAAATTTACACATTTTTATTTAATCTAACTTATACTGAACTTTTTCTTACTTTTTTTAATGCTTTCTTTGAACCACGTATAATATCATGCTCAAATTTTCTCTCTTTATAGCTTATAAAAATTTGATTTAAATCATATCCTTCAGGATACAACTCACTTGCTGTTAATTCTAACTTAACTCTCTTATAATTAACTTTAATAAATTCTTTATTATAAAAAACAGTTAAATTATTTAATTCATCTAATCCCTTATAAACTATAGCACTTTCATTATTATCTAAAAGAATTACCTTGTCACCAGTGCAATAATTATATTTTAAATCAACTTCCTCTATTTCTTCTTTCTTTTTAATAAATTTACTACTATTTATTACATCATAATTATAATTCTTAGTTTCTATATACTTTCTAGTTCTTTCAATAATAGAATCAGGAATACCCATTTTCTTAGAAATATAAAGTGCATTACTATCACCACTTTTACCAATATGAAGCTTATATAAAGGTTCAAGAGTATCTTTTTTAAACTCCATAGCTGCATTTTCAAATTGAGGATGTTCCTGTGAAAAATTCTTAATTTCCCCATAATGTGTACTTGCTATTGTGATACAACCCTTATGATATAATTCTTCTAAAATAGCTATTGCTAGTGCTGCACCTTCATTTGGTTCAGTTCCACTTCCTATTTCATCAAATAATAAAAGTGTAGATTTTGAGCTTTCTTTTATTATTTTAGCTAAATTTTTAACATGAGATGAGAACGTGCTTAGGGCATTTTCTATACTTTGATTGTCTCCAATATCAACAAATATTTTATTAAATACGGAAATCTCTGTTCCCTCTTTAGCTGGTATATGGAATCCTGACTGTACCGCAAGTGCTAATATTCCCACCGTTTTTAAAACTACTGTTTTTCCTCCTGCATTTGGACCTGTTATTATAAGTGTTCTATAATCATCACCTATTTCAAAATTAAGTGGTACTGGATTTTTTATTAATGGATATTTTCCATCAACTATTTTTATATATCCATATTCATTTAACCTAGGTTTAATTCCTTCAATATCATTACTATATTTTGCCTTAGCCCAAATCATGTCATATTCAGCTATTACTTCTATATTAATTTTCAATTCTCTTATTTTTTCATTAATAAGTTCAGTAAGCATACCTAATATTTTATATTCTTCTACACTTTCTTCCGCTTTTAAAATAGCTAACTCTGAAGTATACTTTGAAACTGTACTTGGTTCCATAAACACAGTTGTTCCCTTTGATGATGATTCAATAATAGTTCCTTGTACATAATTTTTATATGATGCTTTTATAGGAATTGTATATCTTCCATTTCTCTTACTTATGAAGAACTCTTGAATATATTGTTTATTTTCACTATTTTTTAAGAATCTCTCTAACTTTTCTTTTATTTTATTTTCACACTCATCAATGCCTCTTCTAATTTTTTTAAGTTCTCTACTTGCATTAGAATCAACTATTGATCCTCTTATACATCTATTTATCTCTTCCTCAATAAAGCTTAGATCTGTTATACTCTCTCCATAACTACTTAATGTTGGTGCATAACCTTCTTTATCCTTGATAAATAACTTTACTTTTCTACACCCTCTTAAAAAATCAGACATAATTGCCAAATCTTCTGGATCTAAAGATGCTCCTTTTTCTATTTTATCTATATAAGGTAATACATTAAATATTCCAACTAAAGGTATATGATATGAAGCATCAATAAGTCTTCTACCTTCTGAAGTTTCATTTAATCTTCTATTAACAATTTTTAAGTTACTACTTGGTTCTAATTTATCAATAAGAGCTTTTCCTAAGCCGCTAACACAATACCCTTTAACTATTTCCTTTAATTCATTATAATTTAATTTTTCTAATGTCATTATATCCATTTTTATTTTCCTTCCTTGTATCAAATCTAAATACAAGTCAACGAAATCATGATAGATTTCATAAACTTAAATATAAAAAAGCTGTGGATACTTCCACAGCTTAAAATTCAACTTTAAATAAAGGTAGACTACTACCCCTGAAGTAAATTCGTGGACTTGTATCAATTAGTTATAATTAACTCCGCAACAAATAAAGGTATAAATATACCATAAATTTCGGGAATCAATATGAAATTAACTATTTGATACTAAACACTCACCAAAATACCTCTCTTTTTTCTGAAATCTATCATTTATATTAATATATTATAGTATGCCTTATACATTGTCAATCTATTAATTGTATTACTATAAATAACTGCAAATCATTACCTGAAAATGTAACATAAAAAAGTTTGACTTTTTGTGTCTAAAATATTGACATAATATCAAAATATAATTACCCACTTCTGTTAAATAATCTACACCTAAATTCGCTTTAATATTATTTTTGTTTTATTTTAGATAGCCTTCCATATAAAACGGTAAATAATATACCACAACCTATTGCAATTATATGTGCTATTATATAGTTAACATGACCATTATTAGATGGGTCTACTATAGTAAATCCTGGTATACCAGTTGTTCCATATGCTAATGATACTAATTTACTTATATAAACATATCCTCCTGCTATCGATGCTGCTAAACACCCACATACTAACGGAAATTTATTTCTTAAATTTACACCAAATATAGCTGGTTCCGAAATACCGAATAATGTTGATGTAAATGCCGGAATACATAATTCTCTAGTCTTCACATTCTTCCAATTTACCACAAGATATCCTAACACTGATCCCCCTTGAGCTATAACCGCTATTGATGCTAAGGGATTTATAAAATTAGTTCCTGTATCTGCCAATAATTGTCCTTCTATTGCTCCAAAAATGTGATGTAATCCTGTTATAACAATAATTTGTTGAATTCCCGCAAAAAGCATATACCCAAATACGCCTAAATTATCAGCTATCCATAATAATCCCATAGTAATCCCACTAGCCAACATACGACCAATAGGTCCTATAATTGTGAATAATAAAATTGATGAAATAAATACAGTAAGCATTGGTGATACAAGTAACTTTACACTGTTTGGTACACTTTTTTCAAATAATTTATCAAAATTTGCAACAACTGCTCCCATCATAAGTGCAATAATAATGCCTCCTTGAAAACCTACTAGCTGAATATTTAATCCTAATATGTTAATTGTTTCAGGAGTAATACTTCCTTGTGCTGCTGAATAAGCATCTGTAAGATTTGAATTAAGCATTACAGCACCAATAACAAGACCTAATACAGGTCTGCCACCATACCTTCTAGTTGCTGAATAAACAACTATTAATGGTAAAATTTCAAACACACTTGAAGATACTATTTCTACAAATCTATTTATACCGGCAACTGCTGGAAACATTTGAACTACAGACTTTTCTCCAAATATCCCTGTCATTCCAAGCATTCCAGATAACCCCATAAGCAACGCTGCTGCAAGTATTGCTGGCATTATATCTATAAATACATCTGAAAGAGACTTAATTCCTTTTTGTAAGAAATTCATCTTCTCTGAAGATTTACTTTTAACCTCTGCAAGAGACATATTCTCAATTCCTACAACCCTTGAAAAAACTTTATAAACTTCACTAACCAATCCTGCTCCAAAAATAATTTGAAGCTGATCACCAACTATAAATACTCCTTTAGCTAGTTCTACATTATCAAGCTTATCCATTTTAATCTTGCTATTATCATCTAAAATTATCCTAAGTCTAGTTGCACAATGTGCAACACCTTGTATATTTTCTTTTCCTCCAACATATTTAATTATTTCCTCTGATATTTTTAAATATTTTTCTTCTCTCCCCATTTTATGTATCTCCCATTCTTATATTATTTATATTTAATTCTCTAAATACTCATAATTAAACAACTTATTTTTAATAATTACAAACTTAATTAATTTTCTTGTATAGGATTAATTTTAGATTAGGAATAATTCTTATCCCAACTTATATATTATTGACTCATAAGGCCTTAAATGTATTTTCTTAAAATTCTTTGATGAATCATTATAATTTGAAAGAATTATTTTACAAATTGACTTACTTAATATTTCTTCATCCTTTATTTCATATCTAACCTCATCCTTGAAGAAATTACTAACAATTAACCATATTTCTTTTTTGTACTTTCTAATATAGCACCATACCTTTGAACTCTCTTCATCTATAAGTCTATATTCTCCCTCTGTAACTATATCAAAGTTATTTCTAAGACTTATAAGATTTTTATAATGATAAAAAACACTATTCTCATCTTCTAAACTTCTTTTTACATTTATTTTTTTATAACTTCTACTAATATTCATCCATGGCTTTCCTGTCGTAAATCCTGCTTGTTCACTTTCATTCCAATGCATAGGTTCTCTAGCATTATCCCTTGACTGCCTTTTAATACCATCCATTATTTTTTCTTTAGGAACACCATTGCTTAGTCTTTCCTTATAAACATTCAAGGTTTCTATATCATTATAATCTTCTATCTTATCATAATTTGGATTAGTCATCCCTAACTCCTCTCCTTGATAAATATATGGTGTTCCTTTTAACATATGGAGAGTAGTTGCAAGCATCTTTGCTGATTCAACCCTATAACTTTTATCATCAGCAAATCTAGATACTGCTCTCGGTTGATCATGATTGGACCAAAATAAAGAATTCCATGCTCCACTTTTATTTAGCTCATACTGCCAATTAGTTAAAATGTTTCTTAGCTCCTTTAATTCAATAGGTTTATAGGTCCATTTATCTCCATTTAAATAATCACACTTTAAATGATTCATAGCAAAAATCATATTAAGCTCTTTATTTTCTGGTTTAGTATAATCTATTGCGATTTCAGTAGTGACACTCATAGTTTCTCCTACTGTAGTTGAATTATATTTAGAGAATACTTCCATATTCATTTCTTTTAAATACTCATGTATTCTAGGTCCATTTATATAAAATTTCTTTCCTTTTGTAAAAGCATTTTCGTCATCATTTATAAATCTTTGATCCTTAGAAATAAGATTTATAACATCAAGGCGAAATCCATCAACTCCTTTTTCCATCCAATACTTTGTCATGTCATAGACTTCTCTTCTTAACTCTTCATTTTCCCAATTTAAATCTGCTTGTGAAACATCAAATAAGTGAAGATAGTATTCATTAGTATCACCTATTCTTTCCCAAGCACTTCCACCAAACATCGATACCCAATTATTAGGTGGTGTATTTTTCGTTCCCTTTTTAATAATATAGTAATCTCTATACTTACTATCAGGATTTTCAATAGCTTCTTTAAACCACTTATGTTCAGTTGATGTATGGTTAACTACAACATCCATGATTATTTTAATATTTCTTTTATGAGCTTCATCTAATAACATTTCAAAATCATTACTGTTGCCAAACATTTCATCAATATTATAATAATCACTTATATCATATCCATTATCCTTTTGAGGAGATTTATAAATAGGTGTCAGCCATATAGCTCTTACTCCAAGGTTATTTAAGTAATCTAATTTTTCTATTATTCCAGGTATATCACCTATTCCATCGCCATTTGTATCTTTAAAACTTTTAGGATAAATTTGATATACTACCGCTTTCCTCCACCAGTTATCCATAATTTCACTCCTTGTATTCACAACTTTTATTCACGCAATTTTTTACATACTTATGCGTATATTTTTACTAAAATAAATAATTTACTTTTAAAAAGCAAAAAAATCAATATATACTTGCTTTAATCAACCGGTTGTTTATATAAAAATTCTATCAAAACATTTTCACAAAGTCAATCTTTTACGAAAATATTTAATTTAATAATAGTAATTTATTACGTAAAATATAAAAATATATCCTAAGCAAACTTAGGATATAAAAATCATTTTATCTTTTTAACAGTTTTTCTTTCTATTATAGTATAAGGCATTATAATACTTTCAATCCCCTTTCCATTTTCAATAAAATTAACTATTTCTTTCATTCCTCTTACCCCCATATTATATAGTGGTTGTGAAACAGTTGTTAATGGTGGAATACTCATCTGAGCAACTCTAGTATTGTCATACCCAATTATAGATAATTCATTAGGAATACTTATATTATTTTCATATGCTACTTGTAGAGCACCTATAGCCATATCATCACTAGCCGAGAATATAGCTGTAAAATTTTCACCTTCTTCTAACAGTTGCTTCATACAATTAATGCCACTTTCATAGCTAAAATCACCTTGTTTAATTAATTTTTCATTTATTTCAAGCCCATTATCAATCATAGCTTGTTTAAATCCAAATATTCTATGATGTCCATTTTCTGCATCTTTGGCATCTCCCGAAATCATAGCTATCTTTTCGTGCCCTTTATCAATTAAATACTGAGTCGCTGCATAGGCAGCTTGTTGACTATCTACCTTTATATACGGAATTTGATATTTATATGACATAGTAGAAATTTGTATATAAGGAACATCTAACTCTTTAAGAGCTTTATAATATTCATCTTTTATACTTATTCCAATTAAAATAATACTATCAATATTTCTTTGCTTAAGCACATCAATATACTCTTTAGTTCTAAAACCATCTGCACCTGTATTACACATAATAACACTATAATCATTATTTAAAGCAACATCCTCTATACCTTTAATTATTGATGCATAGAAATTAGTTGATATGTCAGGAAGAATCACTCCTACTGTTTTGCTAGATGAAATTTTATTTTCTATTCCTACCGAATTCCTTTTATATCCTAATTCTTCTATAGCTTTTAATACCTTTTCTTTGGTTTCTTCATTATATCCCTCAAGACCATTTATAACTCTTGAAACTGTGGCTGTTGATACCTTTGCCCTTTTTGCTATATCCTTAATAGTTGGTTTCATACTGCTCACTACCTTTACGTAAATTTTTAACTAATCAAAATATATCATATTATCTTTATCTTATCAATCTTCTATATGTAAATATTTCAGTAATTGCACATCCAAGACTAAGTGTATTAAAGGTAATAATTCCAAAACACACTTAGAATAAAGCGTTAAAAAAATTCAAGTTTCAAAAAGTTTAGCCATAAAAAGAATTAGAATTTAGCAAGAATTATTACCTTAACCTTTTTCCATAAGCTTGTTAAAGTGCATCTATTTATATATACTTCAACCTTAATATAAAATACACATAAAGTTTTAGTGAAATATAAGGAAAGAGCTATCTATATCGGTTTTTTCCATACCAATACGACAGCCACTTTTTTATTGAAATTAATCATATATCTTATTTAACTTTCATTAAGTAATTTTTTATTAAAATTAAAATTGTACTTAATATAGCCATTATTAAAAATACTGTTAACTCTTGTATTCCTAACTTACTTAAATGCAATAAATTTCTAAATAAAATTGTTGCTACAAAGAATCCTATAGCTGTTGTTGTACATAAAAATACACGCATTTTATTAAATGGTCTACATACTCTTACTACAGCTAAAATACTAGTAAACCCAATCATATAATACATTAATGTAGTCATCTTAGCCTCTGCTATACCCATAGATGGAGCTAAGAAATATAAACATATAATATTTATTATTATAACCACAGAATATGGGAACGAATTTTTTAATACGCTTTTCAAGAATTTTTCCTTTATCTGTTTTCCATTAGGTTCAAATGATATAAAGAATGATGTATATCCCTCAATAGCAAGATCCACTAATGTAATTTGTATTGGCATAAATGGGAAAGCTGTACAAGTTATAATATTTAATATTGATAACATTACTGAATACAATGTTTTTATAAAGAATATTGTAGCAACATTAGTAATATTATTTACAACTCTTCTACCTTCCATTAAAACATCTTTTAAAACACTAAAGTCAGAATTTAAAAGAACAATTTGTGAAACTTGTTTTGCCACATCACTTGCTTCTGGTAATGTTATACTACAATCTGCTTGTCTTAATGCAATAACGTCATTTACTCCGTCACCAGTCATAGCAACAGTATGTCCTTTTGCTTGTAATGCTTGCACTAATAAACTCTTTTGGTTTGGTGATACTCTTGCAAATATACTATATTTATCTACTAAATCAATTATTTCATCATCATTTTTTATAGTGGATAAATCAATATATGACTCATATTCCTCTAATCCTGCTTGCTTAGCTATACTAGAAACAGTTAATGGATTATCACCGGAAATTATCTTTACAGTTACACCTTCCCCTTTAAAGAATCCAAGCATTTCTTTTGCATTCTTTCTTAATGGATCTGATAACTCTATTGCAGCAATAATTTTTATTTCTGGTAATTTATCTTCTACTACATCCTTAGAAAACCCTATAAGAAGAACTCTTTTTCCTTGCTTTTGTGCCTCTATCATGTTCTCTTTCATTTCAAAAGCACTTTTCGCTATTAATCTTTCAGGTGCTCCAACTATTATAGAACCTATACCCTTAAACGAAATAGAACTCCATTTTCTTTCAGATGAAAATTGATTTTTATAATCAACGTCAAAATTATCATTTCCATTAAAATGCTCTTTTAAAGCTTGGAAAGTACCATTATTATCTCCTATCTCATTAACAAAAGCACTTAAAGCCTGCTCTATTGAAATTGGCATTATTTCTTCATTAAAGATTTCAACATTTGAAACTTTCATCTTACCTTCAGTAATAGTACCAGTCTTATCAAGACATAATGTATCTACATGTGCTAATGTCTCAACACTATACAAATCTTGTACTAGTACTTTCTTCTTTGCTAGCTTAATTACACCAGTTGCTAGAGATATACTAATTAATAAAACCAATCCCTTTGGTAGCATTCCTAGTAATGCTGCTGCTGTTGTTACTACAGAACTTTTTATTACTTGATCTCTAAAGAAGAACGCCTGCACAAATAATAGTGCTCCTACTGGTATTATTATAAAGCTTGTAAGCCTTGTAACTTTTCTCATAGAGTTTAGTAATTCTGAATTTACCTTTTTATGTTTTTTACTCTTTAATGTAATTTCTGCTGCTAAATTATCTTTACCTACTTTTTCAACCTTAGCATAACATTTACCACTAACAACATAACTTCCTGAGAATAACTTGTCACCTGGCACCTTTACTATTGTATCTGATTCTCCAGTAAGAAGAGATTCATTTACTTCGATTTTTCCATCAATAACAACTGAATCTGAAGAAATTTGATTTCCCATATTTAATATAGTTATATCATCTAAAACTACTTCATCAACATTTATACTTTTTTCTCTTCCATCTCTTATTACATCAACCTTTGATACAGTAAGTACTGATAGCTTAGCTACCATATTCTTTGCATGTATTTCTTGAAAACTTCCAATGCTTATATTTAATATAATTATTAAAATAAATGCTAAATTAGAATATGCCCCAACAGACATTAAAGCAATAGCAATAAGGAAATTGTATAAATTAAATAATGTAAATACATTGCCCGCTATAATCTCCCAATTTGATTTTACAGTTTTTTCTTCTATAACATTGATTTGACCTTTTTCTTTTCGCTCTAATACTTCCGCTTCCGTTAAGCCTAATATAGTTCGTTGCTCTTCCACACTCAACACACTCCCTATTAATTTCTCTTGTAATTAAATTTGCACATATTTCCCCTATTATTTACATAATAATTAATAATACCATTTATATCATATTTTTAGTGTAAAATCTATGTTAAATGTTATTAATATAACAAAAATTGCTGTATCATATTTATTCTTGATACAGCAAAACTTATTATTTAATTATATAATTACTTTTTTCACTAATTTTTATATTGTTATGTTTTAAAAAATAGTTAATTATAAGTTCACTTATATCAACATTAATTTCACGAATAACTTCAGCACCTTCATAAGATGGATAAATTGAAGTATTAGTAGCACGATAATTATTCATAACAACATTATAATACTTATCTAAATCAATACTCCTACCATCCTTTTTCATAGAAACTACTCTATCTCCAAAATTTCTTGATAAGTCAATTTCATAATCAAGACCTCCAAAAGTATCATAATTATAATTTTGAACTTTTGGAACTAAGAACCCATCACTAATTTTTACTTTTCCATCATCAATTACAAAATATGTAGCAGCCTTT
>OCHV01001170.1_pt1 | contig 17973 bp, 11 predicted proteins | sample 1538461 | NCBI WGS metagenome assembly OCHV01 (sample SAMN04571692, study PRJEB22368) | human gut metagenome | biome: human gut; material: stool | host: Homo sapiens | place: Luxembourg | collected 2012-08-03 | reverse complement strand
TGCTCTTTGATATGCGTTGCCAGTTCCATGCAATCCCTTTCTGGTAGGAAATGTCTCAGATCGCGGATTACTCTACCACCTAATTGCTTTGACATGCTAGCTTTTTGAGCATTTTGCGCCTGCCAAATGTCTTTGACAACGATGTGACCTGGTATTTTAATCTGCACTTACTCGGAGTTTCCCTCTAAAGTCCTTCTCTATATAATAAGCACCAGTATTTACACAATACATTTTTGTCACGAACCATAACTATTAAGGTAGCCAGTAAGGAGAGCTCATGCTTTCTGGTAACAACGATAAAAACTCAAAAGAGATTCCTTCTATTGTTCTAAACGGAATCAAAAACATCCCAGAGAATTACTCCTTACCAAAACTACATGGAAGTGAGTGCTTCAAGGCGACCCTTATTCGCCTTGCTATTCCTGGCGTATTCATTGCTATTTGTCTGCTTATAATAACCACCGCTCCCGCACAATCAGATTCTACTGTTTTGCAAGGCTGGATTGCATTTGCGATAGTTTTCGCCATTTGGTGGGTAGCTCACTGGTATTTCGCCAAGTGGAAAAACGCCAACAAGCAGAATAACCCCACACCTTACCCCCGTGCATTTATCACACTTGGCAAAGGCATATCTGCACTCATCCTGTTCTATCTCTTCACCATATTCCTAGAGCTTCTTTCCCTAACCGATACCGCCGATATCTCAAACCCCATTACCTTAATCTTAGGTTTGAGCTGGGATATTACGTGGAGATCAGGCATGCCACTTGCTATTCTCTTTATGGTAATAGCGCGTGCCTGCAGCAACGGCTATAAGAATTGGTGCGCAAGCGAACGTGAAGCTTTTGGCAAACGCATTCAGAAAGAAAACTTGACTCCTGTTGAAGCGCTAGAAGAACAGGTCGGTCTTGTCTGGTGGCTTGATGAAATTATTCGTGTGCTAGTTGCACTCGCTAACGCCCTAGGAGCGGTAGGCATTCTTGTCGCATTACTCATGCACTCCCCCATCACGTTAGTATTAGCAACCAGCGGTCTTTTCAGCCCAGAAAAAATCTCATATATCATCTTTACTGTTCCATGGTTTAGTGAATTCATGACAGCAATTGGTCAACTGAGCGCCGCGGGAATGTGGGTATTTGTGCTTACTGCTGGCATCGTCCGCATTGTATGGCGTAAATTCTTAGACTGGTCTGCTCTTAACACTGCCGAAGAAATCCAAGATATCGAAGAGCGAAAAAGGGATGGCGAAGAGGAGCCGCAATTCGAGTGCATCGTTAATGGCGAAAAAGCTCCAGGTACAGAAGTACCAAATGTCGGTGTCTACCTTCAAGGTTCCATTATCAGAATCGGAAGAATTACAGGCTGGATTTCACTTGTCTTGGGATGCTGTTCTATCTTGATGTCCTTACTAAATCCTGCATTAAACGGATTCTTTGCAAACATCTTCCAAATTATTGGCGTGATACTTTCGGCTAGTGCGTTGCCTCTTTTTGCGCTCATCTTATTCGTAGTGCTTGTGATTATTAATGCATGTGAATTGCGCTGGTATGAAGGCACAAATAAAACCCACAAGTCCATTCACAGCTTCATGAAAACAGCTAGACGCGTAGGATACGCAATCTGCTTGCTGTGCGTTGGCTATGCACTAGTAATGGCTCAACTTAACAACAACATTATCGGTTTGATTACTCAGAACGTCGCTGAAGGCGTGAATGAAGCTACTGTCTGGACGCTTGTAACGCAGCTGATAGTGGAATCGGCACTCTACCTGGTTATTATTGCAGTATTGTTATATGCCGCTTATCGATTCATCGACAACGAATTCATTCTTCCAAACACCAGCTACAATGGTGGCTACTCTGGCGCTTATAGCAGAGGTTACTCAGGCGGATCATTTGGCGGCTCTTCTGGCGGCAGTGGCGGTTCGAGCTACTCTGGCAACTCATGGGGAAATTCCTTTTCAACAACATATGTCGGCGGCAAAGCATATCACCAGCAGAATAATAGCTGGGGCGGCTCCACCATTTATGATGGATGGGGTTCAAAAGTAGGATCAACCCGTCAAGGCGTATTCGGAAATACCAAAGTTGAATATGGTGGACAAAAATACGAAGTGCGCAATGGCATCTTTGGCGACAAAATTGTCACCGACGAAAACGGAAAAGAAGTCGGTCGCATTACCGAAGGTTTATTCGGCAACAACACTTTCAAGAAGAGCTAATGCGAGTTAGCAGCTAAAGTGTAGATAATATACGCAATGCTTACGTGTTTAGCTATAGATCAAGAGTACGTTTCTACTTATCCTCTACTACCCCATTGTAAAGGTATATACTGCAAGCCCAATAACAACTATCGCTAGCACAATTCCAATAATGATATTTGAACGTGACATATAAATAACCTCACGTTTCTAAACAACTTAGCAAGAAATTCAATAAAACTCACATTGCTGGTAAAAACAGTGAGCGGAAACACCTTGAGTGCAGCTAGGGCGAAGGCAAAGCGTAGCGTATTTTGCTACGTGAGCTTTGCCTAGAACTCTAGCTGTGCCAAGGTGTTTCCGCGCAGCGTCATACCGTCTCTTACGAGAATTACGACGTTAGTTATAACTTTGTAATTTAGAGCGTCGTAATCTTAATAAACTTGCGCTTGCCAACCTGAACGACGGCATCCTTCAACATGTCAGGAGCTACATTATAGGTCTTGGCAGGAATAGCTTCACCGTTTACCTTAACGCCACCCTGATCAATCATGCGACGAGCATCGCCGGTAGAATTGGTAAGTCCCGCATCAGAAATCAGCTTCGCCAGATAAACCAAGCCTTCATCATTAGGCGTTAAATCGGCAGCATATTCCGCCACATCGTCGGGGATTTCATGCTTTTTGAACTGCTTATCAAACGCAGCTTCTGCTTCCTGGGCAGCAGTTTCATCATAGTAAGCAGCCACGATATTTTGAGCCAAATCGCGCTTGCAACGATTGGGGTGAATATCCCCCGATGCAAGACCTGCTTCAATCTTGTCAATTTCCGCAACAGGAACCGTAGAAGCCAGACGATAATATTTCACCATCAGCTCATCGGGAATAGACATAACCTTACCGAACATATCGTTAGGTTCGTCAGTCAAGCCAATGTAGTTGCCATAGCTCTTAGACATCTTCCTTACCCCATCGGTGCCTTCAAGCAGTGGCAAGGTAAGACAAACCTGAGGCTCCATGCCCATTTTTTCCATGAGTTCACGACCAGCAAGCAAGTTAAATAACTGGTCTGTGCCGCCCAATTCAACATCAGCCTTAATTACTACTGAGTCGTATGCCTGCATGATGGGATACAAGAATTCATGAAGTGCAATAGACTGATTATTGGTATAGCGATTATGGAAATCATCACGTTCTAAGATACGTGCCACCGTAAAGTTAGAAGCAATTTTAAGCAGTTGCTCCAAATCCATGCTTAAAATCCATTCGGAATTATAACGAAGGGTGGTTTTTTCTGGATCAAGAATCTTAAATGCCTGATCAACATAGGTCTGAGCGTTTTCTTTAATCTGCTCGCGCGTAAGCTGAGGACGAGTGGTATTGCGACCAGAAGGATCGCCAATTAACGCAGTGCCATCACCAATAATAAGCGTTACTTGATGGCCTAAATCCTGAAAAGCACGCAGCTTGCGCAGCGGCACTGCATGTCCTAAATGGATATCGGGTGCCGTCGGATCTACGCCAAGCTTAATGTTTAAAGGTTTACCGCGTTTTAGCTTTTCCATAAGGGCAGCCTCGGGCACAATTTCTGCCGTACCCGACTGAATAATATGAAACTGTTCTTCAGGTGAAATCATGATTCCTCTTTCTTAAAACTTCGCAAAATTCTATCACGAAACGCCACGGAACAAATGCCCCGACGTAGCACCTTCTGCTTTTGAAACCTTACCGCCACTCTTAAGGGCAATATCACGCGCACGAACTGCACGCTGAACCTTTTTCGTGGTTTCCGAAACATTCATCAGTGTAGTGTCTACCATAAAGGCAGAAACTCCTGCCTGAATAAGCTCAGGTGCCAAATGAGCAACATCAAGAGAAACCGCATTATACAAATGACTGCGCCCAAACGCATCGGTGATGACCGGCATCTCGTAACCCTTGCGATCCTTAAGATGATGAGGACTCTTACGGCGTGCACAGGTAGCACATTTCTGATTGCAGGGGCCTTGACTCATAAGCAAGCAGTGTTCCGTAACCATAAGTTCAGTTGAACCCATAATGGTTACCCCTAGTGGCACCGAAGAAACTTCGCCCAACTCTTCAATTTGCACCAGCGAAAGTTCAGGAGAAAGCCAGATACGCTGCGCCCCCAAATCAGCCATTGCTTGCAAGTCTAACCTATTCGTTACCGGAATGTGGGGACCCACTTCGGGTAGCGCGCCCAATTCTCCTGCTCGAACTAATTGCCCTAGATTTTCCACCACTACTGGTTTTTCAGCGCGGACACGATTCCAAATATCAAAACCACCCCGAAGCTCTTCATCGAACATATGAGATACCGTAGGTAGAATTGGAATGCACTGCTTTGGATAGCCTGCCTGTTCAGCAGTGCCCGAAAGCTGCCCGGCAATTACTGCTTCTCCTCGACGATAGTTCAGGGCGGGAACATAGATAAAATCAGCACCTGCACGTTTTGCCGCACGTGCACACGCAGGATTAGTAGCTAATACCCCAACCTTGCATCCACCTTTTCGTAAAGGTGTAGCAAATACTCGCTGCGGAACACGTTCGAGGCTGCGGTCATGATAAGAAGCAAGCATTGCCTCTTGCAGTTCTTCCGCCGCACGAGCGCGAAGCTTATGTAGTAGCGAAAAGCCCATACCCACGCCTTCATCGAGAGCGATATCCAGATCGGTTAAAACAAAAGGCGTTGTTCCCATACGGTCAATATGGTCATGAACTTCTTCTGCAGTAATAGCCTTAGTACGCGCTGCTTCAATTTCGGGGCCTTCAACGGTAACGCTTACCGGCAATGCGCTGCCAACTTGGGCGGTAAACGTAAGCTTGGCAGGCTGCCCTAAATGCAACGCTACCGCACCTGTAATAGGAACCGCTGGCTGACGAGCGTCATCGACAAAGGCAGCTTCTGCATTTCGTACACGAAATACGCGATCGCCTTTCCCTACCGCTTTATCAACCGAAAGAACCACTTTGCCCAATTGCGTCGTTTCGTTAGTGTTTTCAAAACCATCAATCGTATGAACGAAATGTCCACGATTGGTCCAAAATTCAATGGCATCGCCTACATGAAGTTCCGTTTCAGCATCAAGCGTTACTTTGCCTTCTTTCGCGCGCGTCACGCGACCAATAAATACCCCACGATTGTTCGGGCGGCCATAGCTCATAATTTCGTTGCCACGTTGGCCTTCTAAGTAAGCTGTCGTAAACCCACGCGAAAATGCTTCAGACAACACCTGATGTTCAGCCTCGGTAGCGCGAGGATTAATGGGGTCTCCTGCAAGTTCAACACTGCCACAATCAGCTTCGGCGCGACGGGCTTCCGCCATCCAGGCTAACGCGCGATCAAGAACCTGGCGGTATACCCCCACCACGCTTTTTACGTATTCGGGAGATTTCATGCGCCCTTCAATTTTAAGTGACGTTGCACCCGCTTCAATAAGTTCAGGAAGCACGTCGATAGTACATAGATCTTTTGGAGACAGCAGATGTTCCCCAGGCGCATCAAGAGTTTTGCGCAATGCCACATTATGCAAGGTATAAGGCAAGCGACATGCCTGGGCACAACGGCCTCGGTTAGCAGATCTGCCGCCAACCATTGAAGACATAAAGCACTGACCCGAATAACAAATGCACAACGCTCCGTGAGCGAATACTTCAACTTCTATACCAAGCTCGCGCGCTAATTGCGACAGACGAGAAATTTCGGCAAAAGAAAGCTCTCGAGCAAGCGTTACGCGCGATGCACCCAATGCCGCTGCTGCTTGAACGCCGTCTTCAGTATGCGTATTCATCTGGGTTGACACGTGCACTTCACAATCGGGAAGGATACGGCGAAGCTCAAGCGCTATGCCAATATCTTGCACGATGAAAGCATCCACGCCGCAGCGATATGCCTGGCGCGCAAGCTCAAGCGCATCTTCTACTTCAGAGGGCAACACGATAGTGTTAAGTGTAAGGTAAATCTTCACCCCACGAAGATGGGCATAATCGCACGCTTCTGCCAAATCATCGAAGGTAAAGTTATCGGCACCGCGACGTGCATTAAAGTGTCCCGCCCCCAGATATACCGCATCCGCGCCAGCCTGAACAGCCGCATGCAAACATGCCATATTGCCCGCAGGGGCAAGAAGTTCTACCGCAGGCACTTCAGAGGTGTTTTGTTCGAACGTTTCTTTCACCAATACATCCTTATCGTATTCTAGAGTTACTTCATGAGGTCATTGTATGAGCGCCAACTCCACTGAAAGCGCCCTTGAAAAGTAATTTTGAAAGCACTTGCCGAAAGCATTCCATTACCGCAACCCCACTAAAAGTGTCTTACCATTGCTAACAAAGGCTAATGAAACTTAGTTAATAAGAAAGCCTCGTAACACAAAAAGCGACCACCCCAATGATGGCCGCTTACGTATTACCCTTTAAGAAAAAACTGCGTTAGGCAGACTGGGCCTTACTATCTGCATCCTGGAAAGCGGCAATTCCCGCATCATAGTGCGACTGAATATCCGCGATACGAGAATCGTACGTGCTGTAATCAAAAGAGCCGCTTTCAGGGGCTTTTACATCCTCGTACAACTGCACATAGTCGCTCAGCGCCGTCTGCATTTCGGTAGCGCCTGTTACATAGGACTTATGAATGTCCGTCATTGCGTCAGGCGGCGTTAGCGCATTAAGATCATCAACACACTTGTTAACTGCCTCAAGCTGCGCATCAAGCGAAACCACTTCGCCATCTTTTACTGCCGTCGCAAATTCTTCCATATTGGTATTAAGCGTATCCATAATGGTATTTACCGAAGACATGTACTTGCGGTTTTGCGTTTGAGCGTCCTGTTCGGCGTTATTACCAGAACAACCCACTAGCGCAGCAAGACAAGTCACAGCCAACAGCGCAACCAAAATAATACGTGCTTTCGTTTTCATATAATCCTTTCGACCGTTTAGAAAACAGTATCCCATATCTTATAGGAACAAGGCGGTTTGTAGGGGCTTTGTTGGAAAAGACCCACAAAGCACGCAAAAAGGGTTGCTGAAAAATTCACAGCAACCCTTGTAAAACGTTATTTACTTAAGCGCAGGCACCTTTTTGCCTAAGTGCAGGTATCTTTCTAGCATTCTGAAGGTATTAGAAGTAAAACGCTAGGTGGTTCCGCCTTCGCCGGTTTCACCACCGGAGCCGCCTCCGCCACCCGGATTTTCACCTTCATCACCACCACCGCTGGGAGGAGTAGTGCCACCGCCTTCGGTTTCGCTATCTCCGCCAGTTTCGCCACCGCTATCAGGAGTCTCGGGCTCAGTTGCGGTATCACCACCTGTTGCGCCACCACCCGTGGTTTCTTCATTAGTTGCGGAATCGTCCGTTGTGTCTTCATCGGGCGTTTGGACGGTATCGCCTTCGTGTTCAGGCGCTTCACCCTCAGTACCTTCACCATGACCGAAGTCATGCTGAGTATATTCAAGTTTTTCATCGCTTGTGGGGAACTGCTCGATAGGTTCGCCCTCAAGAATAGTACTCATGAAATCGCCAAAGACATCGTCAGCCGCAATATAGGAAGGCATCCGCACTTCTTCACGACCACCAATCCAAATAGCTACCGACATCTGAGGCGTAATACCGCAGAACCACTTGTCGCGCCAGTTTTCAGAAGTACCCGTCTTACCTGCTGCAGGCTGGCCATTCGAAATCGCCGCACCGCGACCGGTACCATTCGTAATTACCCCTTCCATAACCTCAGTTGCAGCCTGAGTTAAAGAAGTGTCCAGCACCTTTTCGCCCGTAGTGTCGGCGGTGTAGATAGTATTTCCGGAAGCATCGGTAATGCTCTGGATGCAAACTGCCTCGTGCTTTGTGCCGCCATTAGCGATGGTGGCATACGCTTGAGCCATTTCGCGAACCGTTACTTCCTGGGCACCTAACGTAATGGAAGGATAAGCCTGAAGTTCCTGCTCAATACCACAGGTATTCGCCATTTCCACTACCTTTGAAGGACCAATTTCCGTGCACAATTCCGCAAAACCAGTGTTGGAGGATACGGCGAAGGCGCTCGCAATAGAACGGGTGCCATAGTTCGAACCACCGTAGTTTTCTACTTCCCACCCGTCAATATTCACGTGAGAAGTACAGTTCAAATTCGTTTCAGGGGATACGCCGTCATTCAAAGCCGCTAACAAAGTAAAGGTCTTAAAGGAAGAACCAGGCTGGCGTTTTGCTTGGGTGGCAAGGTTGAATTCGTCGTTGTCATAATCGCGACCGCCCACCATAGCTTTGATGTAGCCCGTATCAGGATCAACCGCCACCATAGCCAGTTCCAGGTTATCCGGCAAGCCCGAAAGCTTAGCATCTGCAGCTTCTTCAGCTGCCTTTTGTGTATCCACATCCAAAGTGGTGATAACGTTCAAACCACCCTTAAATACTTCATCGCTGGAATAGTCTTGAAGCAAGGTGTCACGCACATAGCTGGTGAAGTACTTGTACTTATACAAGCCATCATTCGAATCGCTCATGGTAACGTTAAGCGAAATGGGTTCTGCCTGAGCAGCATCGTGCTCTTCCTGGGTAATAACCCCATTGGTTAACATACGATCCAAAACAAGATTTCGACGTTCCAAGCAGTTATCGGGATTGTCGATAGGATTGTTGTACGTAGGAGCCTGAGGAATACCAATAAGAGTAGCCGCTTCGGCGATGGTTAAATCTTTAGCATTTTTAGAAAAGTAAAGCTCTGCTGCTGCTTGAATACCATACGCGCCCTGACCATAGTTAATGGTATTCAAATACATCTGCAAGATTTCTTCTTTTGAATACATTTGCTCTAGCTGGATAGCAATATATGCTTCACGAACTTTACGCTTGAGGGTAGATTCTTGCATTTCATCGGCAAGAATGGTATTTCGCACAAACTGCTGGGTAATAGTCGAAGCGCCTTCATGACCCGTGCCTGTCACATTAACCCAAACAGCACGCGCAATACCCCAAAGATCAACACCATTGTGTTCATAGAAACGTTCGTCTTCAGTAGCAACCGTGCCCTTGGTTACGTAGTCGCCCATTTCAGACAATTCAATAGGGTCGCGGTTTTCCAAATACAGTTCCGCGAGCAACGTGGTGCCATCGCTTGCATATACCTTGGTTTTTTCCGCAACGTTATACGCTGATGCGTCGGTATAATCCGGCAAGTCCTGCAACCAGGCAATGCATAAGCCAACCGTTCCTAAACAGCCAAGGCCCAATATTGCGGCGATTATTATACCAACGATTCCCAAGCGGAATCCGGCGCGCTCTTTGCGAGCCGCATGCCGAGACCTTCTAGCTCGTGAAACCATACTACCTCCAAACTACAGTTCAGAGTATTTTAACACGCTAGACTGCAATCAATACCAAACTGCACACGTCACCGTATTGGTTTCCACTTTCGAAACAAATGAATTTCACGTCTTCGTCAATTTTCTTTGCCCAGATTTGTCAAAACTGCCCAAATCGGGGGAATTTTCTTCTTCCGAGGAACGCTCGCAAGAAAAAATTAAGCACTCGTTACTAAAAACGAGTGCTTAATTACTTTAGTCACGAAAGACACTGAATCGAAATCCCCCGATTCAAAGTGTTTTGACAAAAATCTTCGGTCTAATTTTCCCTCAGCAGCTAGCTACCACTTCAGCAACGTGCCTCAGTAGCCACCATTTTAGTAACGCACCTCAGCAGCAAGCTGCTACTTAGGCAACGTATCTCGTCATTCACCACTTCAGAACCAAAACGCTACTTTAATAGTGCTTTATCCTCGGAAAGCTTTTGGTCTCCCAACTCAATCTGCTCCGCAACCACCGAATTGCCTGTTCCGCCATAGGTCGTGCGGGCTGCCACAATGGATTCCAAATCAAGAGCGCCCGTAATATCTGCCTCAAACAGATCGGATGCAGCTTTGAAATCCTCTAGCGACAAATCGTCCAAGTCGCATCCACGCTTATCGCACAGCAAAACCAGATGTCCAACGATTTCGTGAGCCTTGCGGAAGGGCAAGCCCTTCTTTGCAAGATAATCCGCAACGTCGGTTGCCGCCAAGTAGCCCTTCTTGGATTGCGCGCGCATAGCATCGGCATTAATCTTCATGGTAGAAATCATGCCTTCCATGCAAACCAAGCAATCATGCAATGTCTTGCAGGCATCCATAACGCCTTCTTTGTCTTCCTGCAAGTCTTTGTTGTAAGCCAAAGGCAAGCTTTTCATGGTGGTAAGAAGCGCCATCAAATCGCCCACAACACGGCCCGATTTTCCGCGAATCAATTCAGCAAAATCAGGATTTTTCTTCTGCGGCATGATAGAAGACCCAGTGGAGTATTCATCGGCCAGCGTGATGAAACCAAATTCTGAAGTGGACCACAAAATGATTTCTTCAGACAAACGAGAAAGGTGAATCATAGCTACCGAACAGGCATAATCTAAGTCGAGCAAGAAATCGCGATCAGAAACCGCATCAAGCGAATTAGGAATCATGGACGCAAAGCCAAGCTCTTCGGTGGTCTTGGCACGATCAAGCGGATAGGTGGTGCCCGCCAACGCAGCAGAACCTAAAGGATTCACATTTGCTGCATCATAGGCTTGTTTCAGTCGGGCAAAATCGCGCGTGAACATCCAAAAATAAGCCATAAAGTGGTGCGATAGCAAAACTGGTTGCGCATGCTGCATATGGGTATATCCCGGCAGAATAGTTCCCATATTATCCTGCGCAGCTTTTATAAGAGCACCACGCAAGGAATTAACATCACGCATCAAATCTTCTGCAAGCATCTTTGCATACAAGCGCGTATCAGTAATTACCTGGTCGTTTCGAGAACGGCCCGTATGAAGACGAGCACCCGCATCGCCAATATTTTGAGTGAGCACCTTTTCGATAGACATATGAATGTCTTCGTCGTTAATATCGAAAACAAACTTGCCCTCTTCAATGGTTTTTTCAATATCGGCAAGACCCGCCACAATGGCATCGGCATCTTCCTGCGAAATTACCCCCTGAGCTGCCAGCATGCGTGCATGAGCACGAGAGCCCGCGATATCCTGGTGATACATTGCCTTATCAACAGGCAACGAAGCGCCAAATTCCTGGGTGAATTCACTTACGCCTTTTTCAAAACGTCCCGACCATAATGCCATAGGGAGACTGCCTTTCTTTTACCTCACGTTACTGTATATATTCAAAAGATTGTTTGACCACACTGCGATAAGTGTCGCCTTGCTAAGCAAGCCTATTGCTCTTTTTTAGCGAAGCCATGGATTACTTCTCGATTTAACTGGGCTATGGCAACTGTTGCCTAGCCCAGTTAAATCGAACGTCGTTTTAGCTTAGTTGTCTGGCTTAGCGCTCGCGCGTAGAAACAAGCAGCAGGATTCCGCCAATCAAATTCAAGAAAATAAGCGTACATACGCCAAACGCCGTAGTATTAGCTTTCTTTCTTTTGTAAATTCCCCAACAATGCACCGTCATAGGAATCATCCAGGCAAGAGGAATAATTGCCCAGCACACCGAAACGGTAGAAATAACCGCAAGAATAAACGCGATTAAACGCAAGGTGTCATCGGTAGAGGCACTTTGAGCCTGAGCATAAGGCTGACCCGGCTGCTGAGGAGCCGGGTTGTAAGCCTGTCCATATCCTTGGGCACCGTATCCCTGAGGCTGGGGTTGAGGCTGGGCCGCCTGTTGCGGCTGCGCAAAACCTTGAGCAGATTGTTGCGGTTGTGGCTGTGGTTGAGGTTGAGCCTGCGCTTGCGGCTGCTGAGCCTGTGGCTGAACAGGCTGTTGCGCCTGAGCTTGCTGCGGCTGTGCCTGGGCAGGTTGCTGTGGAACAACCGCATCAGCATAATTATCGGTCCACTGATTTCCATCCCACCAACGAAGCTTCGTTTTATCTCCTGAAGGATCAGGATACCAACCAGCAATTGGGTTCGCCATTCAGAACACTCCTTTTATTCGCCGTCAGTTACACCCTGTTCACGACGATTCTTTGCCCAAACACGCGTGGACAAACCATACAGATCAATGAAGCCCTTAGCAGACTTATGGTTGAAGGTGTCAGCTGCATCGTAAGTTGCCAGACCGTAATCATACAGGGAGAAGTCGCTCTGACGACCCGTTACCGTGCAGGTTCCCTTGTAGAACTTCAAACGAACAATACCAGTTACGCACTGCTGAGTGGTCTTCAAGAAAGAATCCATTGCATGCTTGAGTGGCGAGAACCACTGACCGTTGTATACCAAGGTTGCCCAGTCATGTTCGATATGAAGCTTGTAACGCAATACTTCACGCTCGAGGCACATATCCTCCAGGGCGCGATGAGCTTCAATTAAAGCAAGAGCACCTGGTGCCTCATAGCATTCACGGCTCTTAACACCAATCATACGGTTTTCGATCATATCAATACGACCAAATCCGTTTGAACCGGCAATCTCATTCATTTTAGCGATGATATCCAAGTAGGACATCTGTTCGCCATCAATAGCAACAGGCAAACCGCCTTTGAACTCAACCACGATTTCCGTTGCTTCATCAGGGGCCTTTTCGGGATCAGTGGTCATGGTATAAATATCCAGCGGAGGACGATTCATAGGATCCTCCAAAACGCCGCATTCAATAGCGCGACCCCACAGATTGTCGTCGATAGAATAAGGCTTGGACTTGGTGGTAGGAACGGTTACGCCGTGAGCTTCTGCCCAATCCATTTCCTCTTGACGAGTGTGCATATCCCACTCGCGGACAGGAGCAATGATTTCCAATTCAGGATCAAGAGCCTGAATAGAAGTCTCAAAACGAACCTGGTCGTTACCCTTACCCGTGCAACCATGAGCAACATACTTAGCACCATACTTGTGAGCAGTATCTACCAAGTACTTAGAAATTAAAGGACGAGAAAGTGCAGAAACCAGAGGGTACTTGTTCTCGAAATGAGCGTTGGCATACAGTGCCTTGGAAAGGTAATCCGCTGCAAAATCTTCACGCATGTCTGCAACGATGCAGTCGATAGCGCCCGTTGCCAAAGCGCGCTGCCTTACCTCTTCCAAGCCTTCATGTTCCTGGCCTACTTCGCCTACAACTGCGATAACGTCCAGGTCTTTTTCATCCTGAAGCCACTTAATGCATACGCTCGTATCCAAACCGCCTGAATAGGCAAGAACGCATTTTTCCTTTGCCATTGTATAAACCCTTTCCTTGAGGTGAATTACCTATTGTGCCAAAAATTCAGTATCGGCTTCTTCTTCTGCAGCGTCTTCTGGCTTTTTCTCTTCAGGAGTCCAGCCGTTACGTACCGCATCAATCATGCCTGGCAATGCTTCTAACAACTGATCAATTTCTTTGCGCGTTACGATCAGAGGAGGCAAGAAGCGAAGCGTGCTGGGACCCGTCGCATTAAGCAAGAAGCCTTCATCTAAGCCCTTTGCAACTACAAGGTTCGCATCAACGCCTTCTTCCAGATCGGCGCCAATCATAAGACCCATGCCACGAACTTCAGTGATGCCATCGATCTTGTCGAGGCCTTCTGCAAAGTAGTCGCCCAATTCCTGGACATCTTCGTCGAAGTGACCGCGAGAAAGCGTTGCCAACGTAGCATGAGCTGCCGCCATCGCAAGATTGCTTCCACCAAACGTTGAGCCATGATCGCCCGGCTCAAAGGCTTCCGCAACTTCAATACGTGCCGCACAAGCACCCATGGGGAAGCCTGATGCGATGCCCTTTGCCATGGTAATAATGTCAGGCGTAATGCCCATGTTTTGGAAAGCAAAGGGGAATTCGCCGCAGCGATAAAAGCCCGACTGCACTTCGTCAACAATAATAAGCATGCCGTTTTTGCGTGCAAACTGAGCAACCTCAAACAAGGTATCGGGATCCCAAGGATGAACGCCCGATTCGCCCTGAACACATTCGAGCATAATGGCGCACACATCGCCCGGGTTTTCAAAGAAAGCACGATGAACTGCATTCATATCGTTCATAGGAACATGAATGAATCCGCCGGGCAAGGGAGCAAATGCTTCCTGTTTTGCAGGCTGCGCAGTGGCAGAAAGCGTTGCAAGCGTGCGTCCGTGGAAGCTACCATCCATAGTGATGATGGTCTGACCACCCGTTCCTTCCTTTTTAGAATACAAACGTGCCAACTTAATAGCGCATTCATTTGCTTCAGCACCGGAATTTGCAAAGAATACCGGCCAAGGAGCGCGGAAAAACTTTGGAACACAGGTGTTCAGCAAGTCGGAAATAAGCTTGGCTACTTCGCCACGGTTTTCAATGTGATAGTAATTGCTTACGTGAATTAAGCGCTTTGCCTGAGCAGCAATTGCTTCGGATACGGCAGGATGGCAGTGACCCAAACTATCCGCACCAATACCAGCAATAAAGTCAAGGTAGGTCTTGCCTTCCTCGTCCTTCACCTCCATGCCAGAACCTTCGACCAGCATAACAGGCTTACGATTAAACGTATGCATCACGAAATGATCGTCAAGTTTCTTAGCTTCTTCAAAGCTCATGGTTTTCCTTTCTTATATTTAACGCATTAGATTCTAACTGGTTAATGCGTACTAGTCCTCCACGTTTATGGTTTCCCTATAAGTTTTCGCAGTTTTATTTAAACTTGCGTTTCCCTACGCGGCATGTATCGGTTCTCAGCACCGCAGTCGCCTGTTTTCCTTGCGTGGTATTCACTCACCAATCGAAAGGTTTTCTACAGGTTTTCGCTCAAACGCGAAGCAAGAATACCCAAAGGACGCATTTCTTCTTTAGTAACGTACGCCTTGTCGTCATAAATAAGAGTACCTGAACCGCTGGAAGTTAATAGTTCCACCAAAATAGAGTGAGGCTTCGTGCCATTTACAATATGCGCACGAGGCACACCACCCTCCAAGGCACCAACACACGATTGTAATTTCGGAATCATGCCGCTGCTTACCTTACCGGTTGCCAGCATCATGCGTGTTTCATCCAGCGTCATTTGAGACACCAACGAATCCTTGTTGCTGAAATCTTCATAGAAACCATCCACATCGGTTAGGAACACAATTTTGTGCGCCCCAATAGCAGAAGCAATGGCACACGCCGCTGCATCAGCATTGATGTTGTACGATCCGCCATCTTCGCCTTTGCCAACCGAAGCAATAATAGGAATGTAATCGGCCGCAATGAGCGCATTAATGTAGCCGGGATTCACTTCAATAACCTGACCAACGCGCCCTAAATCGGGGTCCTTCTGCTTAGCTATGATAGTTCCCGCATCAGTACCGTTCACGCCAACAGCCAAATTGCCGTGTTCGTTCATGGCAAGTACCAATTCTTCGTTTACCTTGCCAATGAGCGTCATCTTTACCACATCCATGGCCTCATCGGTGGTAACCCGCTGACCGTTTTTGAATTCCACTTCAATACCAAAGCGGTTCATGTTGGATGTAATAGCTGCTCCACCGCCATGCACAATAACGGGATTTACTCCCATGATTTTCAGCATAACGATGTCGCTCATCACCGCATGACGCAGTGCGGGATCAACCATAGCGGCCCCGCCATACTTAATAAGAACGGTTTTACCCGTAGCGTTTTTAATCCAAGGAAATGCCTCAATCAAAACCTCTGCGGTATGACTGGAGGTAATTTTTCTATCTTTTGCGTATTTCATGAGCGGTAATCTCCATTAATAGAAACGTATTCGTGCGAAAAATCGCAGGTCCACATGGTGGTTTCTGCAGAACCTGCCCCTAGATCGGCCTCGAGAACTATCTCAGAGGCCTCGAATCGTCGCAGTGCCTCCTCTTCGTCGAAAGGCACTGGCAATCCCGCACGCAATACCGGCATTCCCATAATATCTATATCAACGTTTTCCTGCTTAAACTGAGCGCCCGATCTACCCAGTGCCCCCGCAATACGGCCCCAGTTGGCATCATGACCATACAGGGCAGTTTTTACCAAAGGCGAATTTGCCACCGTGCGTGCTGCCGCATCGGCCTCGGCATCATTTGCCGCACCGCGCACCACAACAGTTACCAGCTTCGTGGCCCCTTCACCGTCGCGCGCCATTGCGCGAGCGAGATGTTGGGTTACTTCCCGAAGGGCCGCTTTGAATTCTGAAAATGCAACAGAATCCTTCGTGAACGTAGCCTTATCTTTGCCTTCAGCTGCTTTGCCGGAAGCAAACGCCACGCAGGTATCGTTGGTGGACGTATCGCCATCTACCGTTACTTTATTAAAGCTGCAATTAACCGCTTCAGTAAGCGCTTCATGCAACAGATTGGCAGGAACAGGAGCATCGGTGGTAAGCACCGAAATCATGGTGGCCATGTTTGGCATAATCATGCCTGAACCTTTAGCCATGCCACCAACCCTAAATTCACACCCTTTAAACGCAGGGTCTGCCGAAGTATAGGAAACCGCATATTCCTTGGGTACGGTATCGGTGGTCATAATGGCGCGTGCCGCTTTGTGACCCGATTCATCAGAGGCACCCGACTCCTGCAATTCAGCATACAGAGCAGGAACCCCCGTATTAAAAGGCGTAATATCAAGCTGCTGGCCAATAACACCCGTAGAGGCTACCAGCACATCTTCTTCAGCACAGCCAATAACGGCGGCTACCAACGCCGCCGTAGCGTGAGCACGCTCTAAGCCAACCGTGCCCGTTGCCGCATTGGCAATGCCAGAATTGATTACCATTGCACGCGCAAGTCCAAAACCACATCCATCAAGATGTTCACGCGACACTAGTACGGGAGCAGCGCAAAACACATTTTGCGTAAACACCCCTGCCGCAGGACATAGTTCATCAGCTTCAACGAGGGCCATGTCCAAACGATTAGGATCATCTCTAAAACCTGCATGGATACCGCCTGCTTTAAAGCCGCACGCAGAAGCAACGCCACCGCCTTCGATGGTGTTAAACGTCAGTTCAGTCATATTTCATCTCACTCCTAGGAGGGGTTAGCAACAAGGGATAGAGCGGTTGTTTCATCAAAACCGCAGAGAAGATTTGCGCACTGAACTGCCTGGCCAGCTGCGCCTTTGACAATGTTGTCAATAGCGCACGTAGCAATTACGCAGCCCGTTTGAGCGCTATACGCAACGCCTATATGAGCACGATTCGTACCTACCACCGATGATGTTTTCGGCTGCTGCCCTAAAGGCAAAACCGAAACAAAAGGAGAATCCGCATAGGCATGCAGGTATCGTCGATGAATAGATTCAGCCGTTTCCGTAGCGCGTGCTTGGTCGGCAAGTTGAACAGTAACCGTAGAAAGAAGCCCGCGCGTAGCAGGCGCCAAATGAGGCGTAAAGATTAAACGGCCAGGAATATTCAGAATTTGTTCAATTTCGGGGGTATGGCGATGGCTGGCAACCCCGTAAGCTTCAAAGTTTTCATTCGCGGATACAAAGTGGGTGCGAGCCGTTGCACTTCTGCCAGCACCTGAAACACCAGAAATAGCATCCGCCACCACAATGCCCTGAGAAAGTTCAATAACTGGCGCCACAGCAAGCGATGTCGCCGTAGGATAACAACCCGCACATGCAACTAAAATGGCTTCGCCTTGCGCATGACGCGCAGCAGCATCTGCCAAAGCTTGCCTGTTCAATTCGGGCAAACCAAAGGTTGCGGTAGCCAAAAGCTCCGGAGAGGTGTGTTCGACCTTATACCACTGTTCGTAAGTTGCCCTATCGCGCAAACGATAGTCAGCAGAAAGATCTACCACAGTAACTCCCGCTTCCAACAAACCGGGAGCTGATTTCATAGCTACCG
>OCHV01001159.1_pt1 | contig 18087 bp, 14 predicted proteins | sample 1538461 | NCBI WGS metagenome assembly OCHV01 (sample SAMN04571692, study PRJEB22368) | human gut metagenome | biome: human gut; material: stool | host: Homo sapiens | place: Luxembourg | collected 2012-08-03 | reverse complement strand
GTACCAAGAAGAATTTGAGTCCCATCTTAGGCTTGGATGGTTATCGTAAAATAATCGCTCAATGCAAGGAGGCTGACATTGATATTCCTATCTTCGCGATAGGTGGTATTACGCTGGAAGACGTAGGCCCTTTGATGGAGACGGGTATAACCGGAATCGCTGTTTCGGGCGCGATTATCAATGCCCCCGATCCCGTGGAGGAAACCCGCCGGTTTATAGAGGAAATCAATAAGTACTAAACTAAATACATATGGCTACTAAAAAGAATATGCGTATTTCCTATCCGTCCTCGGAAAAGATTTATGTCCCGGGCGAGATCAATAAGATCAAGGTTGGTATGCGTAAGATTAAATTGTTGGACACGGTAACCTTGGATGAGCATGGAGAGCGAATCTTCAAGAAGAACAATCCGGTAATCGTTTACGATACGAGCGGCCCGTATTCCGACCCCAAGATATCGATTGATATCGCTAAAGGACTTCCTCGTATACGTGAGGAGTGGTACGGTAAGCGTAAGGACATGGTTCAATTGCCGGAATTGACTTCCGCTTATGGTCGTGAGCGATTGGCGGACGCGAGTCTGGATTCCCTGCGTTTCCCCAAGCGATACTTGCCTTTCCGGGCTAAAGAGGGTAAGAATATCACCCAGATGTATTATGCGAAGAAGCGCATTATCACTCCGGAAATGGAGTACGCGGCGATTCGTGAGAACCAGCAAATCGAGGCTTTGGGACTGAAGTCTTATATCACGCCGGAGTTCGTCCGCAAGGAAATCGCCGCCGGTCGCGCGATCATCCCGGCGAATATCAATCACCCGGAAGCCGAGCCGATGATTATCGGTAAGAAGTTCTTGGTAAAGATCAATACCAATATCGGCAACTCCGCTCTTTCCTCCGGTATCGACGAGGAGATCGAGAAGGCGATATGGAGTTGTAAATGGGGCGGAGACACGTTGATGGATCTCTCTACCGGCGATAATATCCATGAGACGCGCGAGTGGATTATCCGTAACTGCCCGGTTCCGATGGGTACGGTTCCTATTTATCAAGCCTTGGAGAAGGTGAATGGTAAGGTAGAGGACCTTTCTTGGGAGATCTATCGGGATACGTTGATCGAGCAGGCGGAACAGGGCGTGGATTATTTCACGATCCACGCAGGTTTGTTGCGTAAACATGTGGAGCTGACGGCGACTCGCCTGACGGGGATTGTCTCCAGAGGTGGATCGATCATGGCCAAATGGATGCAGCTTCATGACGAGGAAAACTTCCTGTACACACATTTCGCCGAAATCTGCGAGATACTAAAGGCATATGACGTGGCGGTCTCTATCGGAGACGGGCTTCGTCCGGGTTCTATCTATGACGCGAACGATGCGGCGCAATTCGCCGAGCTTCACACGATGGGAGAACTGACGAAAATAGCTTGGGAGCAGTTCGTACAAGTGATTATCGAAGGCCCGGGCCATGTTCCCATGAATAAGATCCATGAGAATATGAAGGAACAACAGTATGCCTGCCATGGAGCGCCGTTCTATACGCTGGGCCCGTTGACGACCGATATCGCTCCTGGATACGATCATATCACGTCGGCTATTGGTGGTGCGCAAATCGCTTGGCATGGGACGGCTATGATCTGCTATGTTACGCCGAAGGAACATTTGGGATTGCCGAATAAGGAAGACGTGCGTAATGGGGTGGTCGCTTATAAGATAGCGGCGCATGCCGCTGACTTGGCGAAAGGGCATCCCGGCGCTCAAGTACGTGATAACGCGTTGAGCAAGGCCCGTTTTGATTTCCGCTGGAAAGACCAGTTCAATTTGTCCTTGGACCCGGAAAGGGCTTTACAGTATTATAAGGAGAGTGCTGTTACGGATGGAGAGTACTGTACGATGTGCGGTCCTAATTTCTGCGCTATGCGGTTAAGTAAGGATTTGCAAGGTTGTAAATAAAATACTGTTTTGAGGGGATGAGACGGGGCATGCCCCGTCTCTACAATTGAGTGATTTGTCTTCCGCATTCGTAGCCTTCCTCATATAGTTCTTCCAGTTTCTTTGTGTCGCTTCCGGTACGGCCGACTTTAATTGGGTTTTGCGGACGGATGATGAAGGCTTTTCCTTCGGCCTCCAGTTGGTCTATGTAATCCAAGACCTCGTTGTACTGCCGGTATCGTAGTCGCAACTGTTCCCGGATCGCCGGGTATTTGTTATAAATAAAGCCGGGAAGGTAAAAATCTTTCTCTTCTTTCCGATAGCCTTTGTTACGGGTAAGGATGATGACGTTCTTGGAGAAGCCGTCAGCGATAGCCCGTCGGATAGGGATAGCGTCGCATACGCCTCCGTCGACCATCGGTATCCCGTCTACATACGTAATTGGACAGAGGATCGGTAATGTGCAAGATGCTTTACAGATATCCACCAAACGTTTCTTATCTTTCTTCTCCTCGAAATATTCAAGCAATTGCTCGTGACCATAACGAACCGATCCTTGGACTTGAAATAGGTATCGTAATCCAACGGATAATACAAATCCGGATAGACATAAAACAAGAAATTCAGATCGATATATCCCCTCCCCCGTAAGAAATGACGAAGACCTATGTAATTATATTTCTTCAATAGGTCGATATTGCTAAAACGGGAGCGTCCCCGCTGGCGGGAAGCATACGAGATACCGTTACTCGCGCCCGCCGATACTCCGATCGTATAAGGAAACCAAATATCATGATCCATAAAATAATCCAATACTCCCACCGTAAATATGGCACGCATTCCGCCACCTTCCAACACCAAACCTGTCTGACTATCTATTTCCATATATATACCTCTGAATTAAAAAAGCCATTGCTGGGTTCCCACCAAGCAATGGCCACAAAAATATAATAAATCAGCGATAAATAATAGTTCCTTTTTAGAATTTACTTGGTCACTTCGTTCACTAAGGGACGGCCTTCCTCGAAATCCTTGATGTTCCGCAAGGTAGTCTCGGCGATATTATGCAGAGCCTCTTTCGTGAAAAACGCCTGATGGGAAGTAACGATCACATTGTTGAACGAGAGCAGACGGGCCAAGACATCATCATCGATAATCTTATCCGATTTATCCTCGTAGAAATAGTCTCCCTCCTCCTCGTAGACATCCAATCCAGCGGCGGACACTTTCTTGGTCTTCAATCCCTCGATCAAGGCGTTGGTATGAATCAGTAACCCGCGTCCCGTATTGATAATCATTACGCCGTCTTTCATCTTGGCGATCGAATCGTCGTTGATCAGATAACGGGTCTGGTCGGTCAACGGGCAATGCAAGGAAATGATATCGGACTCTTTGTATAACTCGTCTAAAGAGACATAGGTGATCCCTTCCTCCTTGGCGAATTTCTCATCCGGATACAGGTCGTTTGCCAATACACGCATCCCCAATCCTTTTAAGATATGAATCAATATCTTGGAGATCTTTCCGGTACCGATAATACCGGCGGTCTTGCCATGCATATCAAATCCCATCAAGCCATTCAAGGAGAAGTTGCCATCTCTCGTACGCCAGTATGCCCGGTGTATCTTACGGTTTAACGATAACATCAAGGCCAACGTATATTCAGCGACCGCATAGGGTGAGTAGGCCGGTACGCGTACGACCGGTAATTTCCCCCTGGCGGCATTCAAATCCACATTATTAAAACCGGCGCAACGAAGCGCCAACAGTTTCACACCATTGGCAACCAAAGCGTCTATTACGGCGGCATCAGCTGTGTCGTTCACGAAAATACATACTGCGTCTACCCCTTGGGTTAAGACGACATTATTGATATTCAAATGTCCTTTATAGTAACGAATATCGAACTCATACCGCTCATTGATCTTATCGAAAGAAGCGATGTCGTAGGGTTTAGCACCAAAAAACGCGATCTTATACGCCATATAACTTTAGTTTTTTAATATAACTAAATTAAGTCCTTGATTGTTTATCGAAAAAGAAATCCATTCGTTTAATTATAGTACTTTTGTCCGCTGGGTAACAATATAGATGAGCATGAATCAATCCCATAAAAGATCTTTTATAGCAGTTCTTATTTTTATTGGCTTTCTCTTGTTTATGGCATTTTGGGGCATCGACCTGATCTTAGGGGCGTATGCGGGACATAAATTGAGTAAACTTGCCGAAAGGCATCATCTTGACATACGCTATGATAAGATCCGGTTGACGGGGCTGAGTACCGTACGTATGGAGGGATTGACCGTTATCCCGATTGATGCTGATACGTTGATACATGCGGACAGGCTTCAAGCGAAACTGGAGCTTGGCAGATTATTGCTACTTACCCCTTCCATAGAGAGTGTACAAGCGGATAATTTGCATATTCATTTTATTAAGAAGGGAGAGAGAGCTAATTTTGATTTCCTTTATAAACCATCGAATCACCCAGGTGAGCCAGAGGAAACAGCTGTAGATGATAAGGAACGGGATTACGCACGCAAGGCTGAACGCTCCCTTAGTCTCCTTTTCAATTTATTGCCCGGAAATGCCTTGGTACATGATTTATGTGTTTCTTATAGTAATAAAGGAGATGAACTAATACTAGAGATACCCGAACTCAATCTTACTAACAATCAATTCTCTACGCATATAAATAGCACGGAGAACGGAGTTCGTAGCGAATGGATTTGCGAAGGCTCTCTCTCTGATAAGGAGCGACTCGTGAAAGCCCGTCTCTACGCCGACGAGCATACGAAGATTCCTCTTCCTTTTCTGGAATATCGTTGGGGGGCATCGGTACGTTTCGACACCTTGGCCTTCGAGCTTAAGGGACCTAAAATAGAAGAAGACATACAATCCTTACTCGGAAGCGCCTATGTGAGCGGGCTTACCATCCACCAAGAGCGTATATCTCCGGACACGGTCTTACTGGATAAAGGCTCTATACACTTCCGGACAAACATCGGTAAGAACTATATCGAATTAGATAGCGTCAGTGATATCCGGTTTAATCATCTGGATTTCCATCCTTATCTGAAGATCGTTAAAGATACCAGTTGGCAAATCACGGCCTCTGTGAATAAAAGGGATTTCCCTGCGGATCAACTGTTCTCCTCCCTGCCTAAAGGCTTATTCTACAATCTGGAAGGCCTGAGAACAGAAGGTACCCTCTCCTATCATTTTCGATTGGATCTGGATTTCGGACAGGTAGACAGCTTGATCTTGGAATCTACTTTGAAAGCGAAGGGCTTCCAGATCCTTGCCTATGGGAATACGGATTTGCGGAAGATGAATGAGCCATTTGAATATACGGTCTATGAGCAAGGCGAGCCGGTACGTTCTTTCGAGATCGGTCCGGCGAATCCCTCTTTCCGCCCGTTCAACGCCGTATCCCGTTATCTTCCTTTAGCGATCATGCAGAGTGAGGATGCCGGCTTCTTTTATCACAACGGTTTTATTCCAAGCGCTATCCGGGAATCGTTGATACAGGATATCAAGGAACGACGTTTCGCCCGTGGCGGCAGTACGCTCAGCATGCAATTGGTGAAGAATGTATTCTTGAGCCGTAATAAGACGATCGCCCGCAAACTGGAGGAAATGTTAATCGTATGGCTGATCGAGAGCAATCATCTGACCTCTAAAGAGCGGATGTTTGAGGTTTATCTGAACATCGCCGAATGGGGTCCCATGATTTATGGAGCCGCCGAGGCCTCACGTTATTATTTCGCGAAGGAACCTTCCCAATTAAACCTTGCCGAGTGCATTTTTATGGCCAGTATTATCCCCAAGCCCAAACAGGTCCGCTATTGCTTCGACGGGTTGCGGTTGAAGCCGTATTATGAGGATTTTTACAGGGTAATACTGGATCGCTTGGTAGATCGCGGACTTATATCTTCGGAAGAGGCGGTAGGGGTAACGCCGGAGTCTGTCGAAATAACAGGTCCGGCTAAAGAATATCTGACGGCTACCCAAAGTCGATCTCCACGCTCGTCCCAACCCCTAGATCAGAAATAATATTCACCTTCGCCCCATAGGTGCTCAATATGCGTAGCGAGAGGCTTAGCCCGACACCATGCCCGGCGTATTCCCGGGTATTGCTCGCCCTGTAAAAGGGCTGGAAGATTCGTTTCAACTCCTCGGGAGGAATGCCGATACCTCGGTCGGATATGGTCAAGACACTGCCTCGAAGCCGCATCTCTACCGGTTTATCGTCCGAATACTTACAGGCGTTGCTCAAGATATTCTTGATCGCTATCTTCAATAAATAGGGATTGGCACTGATCATATAAGAGAAATTATCCGGGGAGAACGAGATCCGGGCCGAGGAGAACTGCATCAAGAAGTCCGCTAGGAAGATCGTCTCCATCGCGCTTTTCTGGATCTCCTTATCCCCGTGCGACAGGAACAGCAGGTGTTTGATCAATTGTATGATACGGCTTGTCTCCGTGGCGATACGTCTTAATGCCGCTTGGTATTCCTCCGGGGAGCGCTCTTTCAGCAGGCTGATCTCGCATTCGCCTTGAATGGCTGTCAGCGGATTGTTCAACTCATGCGAGGCGTTGCTGATAAACGCTTTCTCACTTTGGTAAGCCGCGTCGATCCGGTCTACCATCCGGGTCGCGTATAGCCTGCCGACAAAATAGATCAATACCGAGCTAACCAATATCAATCCCAGCAACAGCCAGCCGATCCGATGCTGGATATCCATCCCATACTGATTCCCGGAAAGGACAATCACGATGAAATTCCCCTCGTTGTCGGGATAATACAAAGCCGCTCCCATTTGCGTATCGTGCTTGAAGTGAACGATATCCTCTTGGTATAGAGATCTCACCTGCGTGGCGTCCAGATAACGGGACAGCACTTGCCGGGTCTCCAAGCTATCGGCGTTCAGTAATATCTCGGTAGCGACGGGAAGGGTTTCCTCGTAACGCTGTTGGATACGGGCATAGCTCTCGTCGTCGGTCTCGTCCTTCTCCCAATGCTTCTGTGCCGTGGCATAGGCTTTTTCCGTCAGGTAAGAATAGTACAGGCGAGAGATATAGCTCGTGGAAACCAAATAGAAGACAAGCGTCACGACGGCTATCACGCCTATGGTAATGGCCGAGTAAAAGAGAGCGATCTTGTTTCCTGTCTTCATGCTTCCATCATATAGCCCACACCCACCACGGTATGGATTAGCTTAGGTTCGAAGTCCTTGTCTATCTTCGTGCGCAAATAATTCACGTAAACATCGACCACGTTCGTATTGGTATCGAAATCCTTGTCCCAGACATTCTTTAGCAAGTTCATCCGGCTCAAGGCCGTTCCTTGGTTCTGTATGAAATATTCCAAGAGCCTATATTCCTTTACGGTCAAATCGATGACCTGCCCATTCCGTATAGCCCGATGGCTTGGAGGATCTAAGACCAGATCCCCGCACCGGAGAGCCATATGGACGGATTCGTTTCCCGATCGACGTAATAACGCCTTTATGCGGGCCTCGAGTTCTTGGAAGCTGAAAGGTTTTACCAGATAATCATCCGCCCCGGCATCCAGCCCGCTAACGATATCCTCGGTGGTTCCCAAGGCGGTCAGCATGATCACGGGGGCATGGTAACCGAACCGTTGCCGGTACTGTTTGCAAAGTTGCAGGCCATTCATCTTCGGCATTATAATATCCAGAATCAGCAATTGGAAATCGTTCTTCTGTGTCAGTTCCCAACCGGCGGCACCGTCGTAAGCGACATATACCTCATGCCCGAACTCCCGCAAGCCTCTTTCTATAAAAGAGGCGATGTTTACCTCGTCTTCTACTAATAATATCTTCGCCATTGTATCGTATGTATTAATAAGAATGTCCATCATTAGTAATGCGTACTTAGGGTGATGCTAATCGTATCACAGAGGTGAATCGTTCTTTTCACGGTTGTGATACGATCGTTTCACCTCTGTGATATGATCTTTTCACAGCCGTGAAAAGATCAGTAAGTATAATCCTTTCGCATAATAACTCCAGTCGCCCTCCCTAATAGTTCCGGACTTTCTTGCTACAAATATAGCAATTACAACCTACGTTGCACTAATTTACCGTTCTTATCATAAAGCATTCGTCGATAAAAAGCCTCCACCATCAACGGAAAGACAAAGAGGGTGAAGAACGTGGCCCCTATTAATCCGCCAATGATCACGATCGCCAAAGGACGCTGGCTTTCCGATCCGATACCGTGGCTCAAGGCGGCCGGAAGCAGGCCGATAGCGGCCATGGAGGCGGTCATTAATACGGAACGTACCCTTGATTTCACGCTCATCTTGATCGAATCTTCCAGAGGATGCCTCTCCCGCAGGTTATTCTTGATGTCCGATATCATGATCACGCCATTCTGTATACAGATACCGAAGAGGGCGATAAAGCCGATACCCGCTGAGATCGAGAAGTTGAAATTCGTGATTAATAGGGCCAAGATACCTCCGACGGCGGCGTAAGGCACGTTCAATAAGACCAGTCCGGCATCCCGGGCGTTGCCGAAAAGGACGAATAGGATCACGAAGATGATCGCTATACTTACGGGGACGACTTGGGCCAAGCGTTTGGTAGCCCGTTGTTGGTTCTCGAAATCTCCAGTCCATTTCAAGGTATAGCCTTCGGGGAGCTTTACCTGCCTCTCCACTTTTCGCTGGGCTTCAGCCACGGCGCTACCCATGTCGCGGCCCCGGACCGAGAATTTCACGGCGCAGAAACGAGCGTGGTTATCCCGGTAGATAATCAACGGGCCGGTAATCGTATGGATATCCGCCAGCTCGCGGATAGGAATCATGGAACCATCCTTTGCCGGAACCAGTATCTTGCCTATCTCATTCTCGCTACGGCGGAAAGCGGATTCGTAGCGGACCATGATATTGAACTTACGCTCGTCCTCATAAAGCAGGGAGGCGCTCTTACCTCCTATCGCCATCTCGATAATGGATTGCACGTCCTCCTTGGCCACGCCGTAGCGGGCTAAACGAGACTCGTTCAACTCGATCCGCAGCTCCGGCTGGCCGATATTCCGGATAACGCCCAGATCCTCGATACCGTCTACGGTCTCCAAGACCTTGAAAACTTCTACCGCCTTTTTCTCCGACTCGTATAGATCCTTACCGAAGACTTTCACGGCGATGGAACCTTTCACGCCGCTGGCCGCTTCCTCTACATTGTCCGAGATAGGCTGCGAGAAGTTAAAATCCACGCCCGGATAGATCGCCAGATCCTCTTGCATCTTCTCGATCAGACCCGCTTTCGAGCGTTCGCTTTCCCACTCTTTCTCGGGATATATATCCACATGGAACTCGATGTTGTAGAAACCTGTCGCATCCGTGCCATCGTTCGGCCGGCCGGTTTGCGACAAGACCTGACGAACCTCCGGATAAGCCGCCAGCTTCCGGCGCATCTGGTTGGCCAACGTAACGGATTCATCCAAAGATATACTTTGCGGTAAGGTCGCACGGATATAAATAGAGCCCTCGTTCAGTTGCGGGAGAAACTCGCTGCCCAACAAGGTGAAGCACCAGATACCTATGGCAGCTACCAGCGTGGCGAACGTGATCGTCCGCTTCTTACGGGTGTGGCACCAGTCGAAAATACCGATCGACTTCCGATTGATCCACGCGAGGAACGGATTATGTTTCTCACGCACCTCTTTCTTTAATAGCATGGAAGATAGGACGGGTACCAATGTCAACGTAAAGATCAACGCTCCCAACAAGGCGAACCCCAAGGTATAAGCGAGCGGGCTGAACATCTTTCCTTCCACCTTCTGGAAAGAGAAGATCGGGACCAAGGCGGTGATGATAATCAGCTTAGAGAAGAAAACCGCTTTCGCACAGTCCTTCGCCGTATGACGGATAATACCCATCTTACTCATCAAATTGAAAGCGGGCATGCCTACTTCACGGGCTTTCCGGTCCAATGCCACGAAAAGCCCCTCCACCATCACGACGGCGCCATCGATAATAATACCGAAGTCGATCGCTCCCATAGATAAGAGGTTGGCGCTCATCCCCATCGCCCGGAGACAAATAAAGGCGAAGAGGAGTGCCAACGGGATAATGATCGACACGATCACCGTCGTACGCCAATCCGCCATGAAGATTAATACGATGAAAGTTACCAGCAGAATACCTTCCGCCAGATTATGTGTTACGGTCTTGACCGCCAGATCTACCAGATTCTCACGATCGTAGAACGATACGATTCGCACGTCTTCCGGCAAGGTGTTTTGTTGGATATCCTTGATCTTATCCTTCAAGGCGGTGATTACCTCGCCGGGGTTCTCCCCTTTTCGCATGACAACGATGCCTTGTACGACATCATCTTCCTCCATGCGGCCCACTTGCCCTAGGCGGGGAAGACTGGATTCGTGTACGGTAGCCAAGTGCTTGACAAGGATTGGCGTGCCATTGATATTCTTTACGACGATATTCTCGATCTCTTTTATATCGTTAATCAAGCCAATACCCCGCACGACATAGGCTTGCGAGCTTTTCGTGATCACGTCGCCGCCTACGTTGATATTACTTTTCGCGATAGCGTCATAAAGTTCCAAGGTCGTTACCCCGTAACTGATCAGTTGATTCGGGTTGACGCTAACCTCGAATGTCTTTACCTCTCCTCCGAAGCTGACGATATCCGCTACACCGGGTACGGCCCGCAACTTCCGCTCGATCACCCAATCCTGCAAGGTCTTCAATTCCCGGACGGAACGCTTATCGCTACGTAATGTATAGCGGAAGATCTCGCCGGTCGGACCATATAAGGGCTGCACTTCCGGCGTGACCCCTTCCGGCAGGTCGGCGTCGTTCAAGAGATTATAAACTTGCTGGCGGGCGAAGAAATCATCCACCTTATCTTCGAATGACGGAAAGACCGAAAAGGGTTGTGCTCCGGATATCCGTCTTTTTCTGTACCGGGTTCATGGCGATCTCGATCGGGATTGTGATAAACTTCTCGATCTCCTCGGCGCTCCTGCCCGGCCATTGGGTGATAATCGTCACCTTCGTATTCGTCACATCCGGAAACGCGTCGATCGGCGTATGGATAAAGCTGGTGATACCGGCGATTACGGTGATCGTGGTACAGAAGAAGATAAAGAATTTGTTCCGGAGGGAGAACGTTATGATATTATCTATGAATGTGTGCATATCGTCTGGTTACTTTAATTCGTTATACACCAAGAGAGCGTTCCGATCTACGATCCGATCCCCATCCTTCAAGCCGGATCGCAGGTAACAGAACTTCTCGGTTTGCTTATACACCGAGATCTCACGCATTTGCAAATATCCCTCCTTCGAGACATAGACAACGTATTCTTTACCATCCTCGAAAATCACGGCATGGGCGTTTACGCAAGGCATACTTTCTCCTTTTACCGCGCTCTGTACATATACGTTCGTAAACATTCCGGGTTTAAGCATATACTTCTCGTTCCTTAATTTGACTCTTACGCTCATGGTCTTACTTTCTCGGTCTAGCATATGATAGACCTTATCGATCGTTCCCGTAAACTCCATATCCTTATAGGCCAAAGTGGTGATACGAACGGTAGCCCCCTCTTTTACCTTGCTGATATCTCCCTCATAGACATCGGCCATCACCCAGACATCGTCGAGACCGGAAATGGTAAACATCTCCTCCCCTTGATCAGAACGGATCTGCATATCCCGGTTTATATTCTTATCGATGATAAAGCCGGAGACCGGCGCTTTCACCACATAGGTAGATGGGTCTGTTATGTTATAAATGGAATACATTTCTTGGATACGTTTGGTCTCGGCCTCGGCATCGGCTTGCTCTTGCTGGGCTTGCAGGAAGTCCCGGTCGGAAGCCATACCGCTCCGGGCCATATCTTGGGTAGCCTCCAAGTTACGGTTAGCGATAGCCAGTTGATGCTCGGCCTCCTTTCGCTGCTTGTCGATATCAGCGATCTCTCCGCTCCGGATCACCGCTAGGACATCCCCTTTCCATACGTAATCGCCAACTTCCGCATGAACGGAGGTGACATTTCCACCAAATATCGGATACACATGGGCCACTCGCTCTGGATTGAAACTGACACGGCCATTGAGCAATAACTCGTTGGTTAATGGTGTGTCACGAACCGTATCCAGTGTTATAATCTCCTGTAAACTGTCATTTAATAGTAAAGGTTCCCGGGTATCGACCGAGGTGGTCGCCTGTTTTCCGCAGGAACATACCAAGGGTACTAAAAGGATGCATGTGATTAGATGCTTATTCATATCATTTGATTTGCTTTTAATAGTTGAATACATGGCTACCCGTTACGGTATTTACCTCCTCCAAGGCCAGTAACACTTCTTTTTGAGTTTGGTAAAGTTGCAAGCAGGTTGTTTTGTAGGTCTCATAATAATCGATAAACTCAAGGAGACTGATATTCCGTTTTTGGAAATTCAAGTTCACGCCTTCGATAATCAAGGCGAAATCCTTCTCCAATCCATAGTTCGAGGAACGATAAAGCTGAATCGCCTTTTCCAATCGGCCATAGCTGGTGAATAATTCATTCTCGGCCTGGCGGCGTGCGTATTCTTCCTTATGGGCCTTTTGAGCGACGGATATTTTCGCCGCCCGGATATTTCCTTGATTCCGGTTAAATATAGGAAGGGAGACGCTCAATCCGATCGCCCAATAATCATTGATAAAGTTACCGGCCTTATCATACGTACCCTTTACGCTCACTTCCGGGAAAGCGAGGGAACGTTGTAATCTCACGTCCGCCTCCGAAGCCTTGACGCTTGCTTGCGCCAACTTAAGATCCGGACGTTCGTATAATAAAGAGGTCAATTCTGAGAAAGGGACGGAGTCCATATCGATCTGGTTCAACACAGACTCATCGAATATTGGCTCGAAGGTATCATTGCCGGATATTCCTAGTAAAAGCCGCATGTCTCCTTGAAGGGAGATAACTTGATTGGCGATATCATTCCGCTCTTGCCGCAAAGAGAGCAATAGGGCCTCGATACGGGACTTCTCTAATAAAGAAACATTCCCTTTCTCATTCTGCTCCTTGAGAACCTTCAGCAGATGAGCCAAAGAATCGATCTCACGATCGTAAATGGATTGGGATTTCCGGGTAAAATAAAGCGTTACGAATTTCTCCTTCAACTCGCTCCGGAGGGTTCTTAATACTTCCTCGAATTGGTAAAGGGCCATTTCCTTATGGATCTTCTCCAAACGGACACGTTTGTTTCGCTGTCCGGCGATATAGATCAACTGTTCCACCTCTACGATCGTTTCCCCTTGTTTCCCGAAATCAAAGTAATGCCCGTTCAACCGGTTATAAACATTTTGCTCCAAAGAGACCACGGGATTCTCGAAAAGTTTGGCCTGTACTACTTGGGCCTCGGCTATATCGATATTATACCGTTCGGCTATCACTTCCAGATTGTGCTCAGAGAAACGTTGCTCGGACTCTTTCAAGGAGAGGGAGACAACAGAGGCTTTTGCCCCAGAGAAAAGAAGAGATAAAAAAAGTAAAAGAGTGACTCGTCTGTCCATTTGCGTTAAATTTTACGCAAAGGTAGAAGTCACTCTTTTATCGCTTATGAATATTTAGTTAGAATACTCTTAGGCCAAATTAGAAATTTATTAGAGAGATTTAAAGTATAATATCGTTTTCTTTAATCCTTCCTCCAAACAAACCGTAGGTTCCCACCCATCTAATTTCTCTTTGGCCAACGTAATATCGGGCTTACGTTGCTTGGGATCGTCTCCCGGCAACGGGCGGTATACGATCTTAGAGGAGGAGTTTGTCAAACGAATCACGATCTTGGCCAACTCGTTCATCGAGAACTCTCCCGGGTTTCCGATATTTACCGGGCCGATAAAATCATCCGAGGTATTCATCATACGAATCATCCCCTCGATCAAATCGTCTACATATTGGAAACTACGAGTTTGGTTTCCATCCCCATAAATCGTAATGTCCTTATTTTGTAATGCCTGTATAATGAAATTAGAGACGACACGGCCATCGTTCGTACTCATATTAGGCCCATACGTATTAAAGATGCGGATGATTTTAATGCGAACCTTGTTTTGGCGATGGTAATCCATAAATAAGGTCTCGGCGCAACGCTTGCCCTCGTCATAACAAGAGCGAGGCCCTATCGGGTTGACATTTCCCCAATAGCTTTCCGGCTGCGGGTGTATCATGGGATCTCCATACACCTCACTGGTAGATGCTTGTAATATCTTAGCGTTCACCCGTTTTGCCAGACCTAACATATTGACCGCTCCTAACACGGATGTCTTGATCGTCTGTATCGGATCTATTTGATAATAAACTGGAGATGCGGGACATGCCAAATTATAAATCTCATCGACCTCAGCTTGGAACGGTATAGAAACATCATGCCTGATCAACTCGAAATGTGGATTTTTCAGCAGAGGAATCACATTCTCCTTACTTCCCGTAAAATAGTTATCCAGACAAATTACTTCATTTCCTTCTTCTAAAAGACGGGCACATAAATGAGAACCGATAAAGCCGGCGCCCCCGGTGATAAGTATTTGCTTCATTATATTAAATTTATTTCGTGAATTTCACCCTATAAGGTGGATCCGGACGTAAATAATCTATATCCAGATAAGGAATCTTAGGATAGATCAAGTCCAGATAGCGGAGGTCTAAGGGGCCGGGAACGACTTCTATCCGTACCTTAGCGACACCTTTATCGATAAAATCCAATATCTCGGCGGCGCTCGCTGATACATCAATGATTCGTTTTCTATAACGAGGTCCACGATCCGTTACGCATACAATGGTACTTTTCATATTCTCCAAGTTCGTGACTCTTAAAAAAGTACCAAAAGGATACGTACGATGCGCGGCGACTAATTCTTCTTTATCATGAACCCTTCCACTGGATGATTTCCTGCCGTGGAAACGATGATGGTAATACGAAGCAAGTCCTTCCTCCTGTGCCCATATTCCTTCTCCACACTTAACTGCGGCAAATATAAGTAATATGTAGAACAAGCGGAAGGACATGTACCTTTTTTAATCAATTATTGAAGCATTTTTCCATTATATTCTCCGTTCAAAGTTCCTAGAAAAACAACGATTTTTTCAACTTCTACATCATTGATCTCCTTTCCGATCTGGAACTCATGCATGATACGGATCGCATCCTCCACGGAGGCTACGGTTCCGTCGTGCATGTACGGATAAGTCAGCATCACGTTACGAAGTGTCGGGGTTTTGAACTTATGACGATCGGATTCTTTCTTAGTCACGGCATAGCGTCCGTTATCACCGTCCGTCAACCCTGTATTCCGGTAATCGAAATAGCTGTTCTTGATACCCATGAACTCGTAAGATTGACCACCGACATTTACACCAACGTGGCAAGTAGCGCATTTATTGTCCTTGAATAGTTGATAGCCCTCTAATTCTTCCGCTGTAAGCGCGTTTTTATCTCCCATCAAGTATTTGTCGAAACGACTCGGCGTAAGCAAGGTCTTCTCAAACTCAGCGATAGCGTCCGTGATCGTAGATTGAGAATAACCTTCCGGATACACTTCCGTGAATTTCTTCGTGAAATCCTTATCTTGCGCTAAAGCCTCGCAAATCTGGTCGAATGAGGTACAACCCATTTCCACTGGGTTCAATGGAGGACCAGCCGCTTGCTCTTTTAGGTCTGCCGCACGTCCGTCCCAAAATTGAACGAAATTAAGCGCCGCATTATATACGGTCGGAGCGTTAACACCACCGAACTGTCCATTAATACCTTCCGAATATTGCTTACGGTCTACACCACCTGTGTTCAATCCGTGGCAAGTAGCGCAAGAGATCGTATTGTCCGCAGACAAACGAGTATCATGATACAGAGCAAAACCCAACTCTACCTTCGCCGGATCTGTAGGCAAGCTCTTCATTAGAGGCTGAAGAGGCTCATTCTTAAATTCTTCCGCTACGGTTTCGGTCGTGAAACGATCTTTACGGACATTCTTCGCCCATGAAATGATCACCGCTTTCTCATTGTCGTCAAGGCTAGTTCCCCAGTGCATCGGCATATGGGAATACTTAGCCGGGGGCATAGAGCCGCTTAGGGCCGTATTCTCCACCTTCGCCAAATCAACCTCTGAAACGGGCTGCCCGTTCTCCAAGGCTTCCACCATAGCAGTCAAGTCCACATAGTGAACGGCCTCCTTCATGTCTGCCTGTACTACGGGACCGATCAACGGTAAATTACCGTAAAATGGCAGAGGCGCATTTTCAGAGTGGCAGGCCAAACAGTCGTTTTCCCGCAGGATAGAGGCCACTTGCTTACCTTCATTGTCGGCAAATTTCTTGTATTCGGAAGAACCGCACGAGGTAACCGCAAAGGCTAAAGCGCAGAGTCCTACCGGTAATGCCGTCATTTTAGCATAAATTGTTTTACGCATAACTATATTTATTTAGATTTATTAAGTGCAAATATAGAACAATTCACTTACATGTACCCTAAAAGCCTTGGATTTCATTGATCAGTTTTATCTATGGGAAGATAAATAGAATCTATGCGGTGGGCTTCCATCCGCAGCATCGCGGCAAGCTCCTTCCTATAATGCCCAGTATGAGGTTCTAACAATGGGCAATATAAGGATGTTACAATGCCCATTATAAGCAGCTAACAATCGCAGTTATAAGCAGCCGCCAATCGCTATGTGGATAATCCGATTTTTTTATATAGCTTTGTCTCATTATGTATAATCAATAAATTATAAGGCAAAGATGTTTAAGAACAAAGTTGTATGGATTATCATCGCTATCGTAGCGATATTATTCTTTTGGGTGAAAGGCGTGTATAATAATATGGTAACTCAAGACGAAGGCGTGAAAACCGCATGGAGCCAAGTTGAGAACCAATATCAACGCCGTATGGATTTGATCCCGAATCTGGTAAATACGGTAAAAGGATACGCCGCGCATGAGAAAGAGACTTTAGAAGGTGTGGTCAACGCTCGTGCCGAGGCGACGAAGACTACGATTGATCCTTCTAACCTTACTGAGGAATCCTTGAAGAAATTCCAGTCCGCACAGGGTGAGTTAGGAAATGCCCTCTCCCGTTTGATGCTTGTTTTAGAGCGTTATCCAGACTTAAAAGCGAATCAAAACTTTATGGAGCTTCAAGCGCAATTGGAAGGGACCGAAAATCGTATCTCAGTAGAGCGTAAACGTTTTAATGAGGTAGCTCAGTCTTATAATACCTATATTCGCCAATTCCCGAACAATATTTTGTCCGGAATGTTCGGCTTCCAATCGAAAGCTTATTTCGCCGCTGAATCCGGTGCGGAAAAGGCTCCTAAGGTAGAATTCTAATAGCCATTCGCTGAATGAGTGAGATAAAGAATATAAGATCTAGACGCAAGTGTCCGGTAAGCCTTTTATGGATCAGTTTATTGCTGGTTGGTTTTGCCTCTTCTATTTTCGCGGCAAAGGATTATTCGATCGAGACCATTCCGAACGTACGTCTTTCCAACCGGTTGAACCATGTCAGTAATCCGGATGGTATCATTACCCCGGATGACGCGGCACGTATCAATCAATTATTAAATGTAGTGGAAGATAGTCTCGGTATCGAGGTAGCTGTCGTTGCCGTGAATAGCATCGGGGATCAGGATGCCCGGATGTTCGCTACGGATTTATTCAAACATTGGGGATTGGGACAAAAGAGCAAGGATAATGGTTTATTGATCCAGTTGGTGACGGAACCTTCCCAACGTTCGGTCGTTTTCGAGACGGGATATGGCATCGAGGGTGTCTTACCCGACGCGATTTGCTACCGGCTCCAGCAGCGGTATATGATGCCCGATCTAAAGGCCGGGGATTATAGCGCCGGCATGTTGAAAGGAGTCATGGCGGTTACCAAGTATTTAATGTCCAGCGACTATGAACGGGCAGGCATGACTGGCAACCGTTCTTCTTCCTCGTCCGATGATGATTTTATGTGGATATTCGTGGTGGGGATTATCGGGATGATCGGTTTCTCGGCGTTTATCGCATACTTAAAGTATCGTCCGAAGGCATGCCCCCGTTGTGGAAAGAAAACCTTTGTGTATATGGGGCAGCAGGTGATCCGGGAAGCGACTCGTTTCTCGG
>OCHV01001135.1_pt1 | contig 18372 bp, 14 predicted proteins | sample 1538461 | NCBI WGS metagenome assembly OCHV01 (sample SAMN04571692, study PRJEB22368) | human gut metagenome | biome: human gut; material: stool | host: Homo sapiens | place: Luxembourg | collected 2012-08-03 | reverse complement strand
GAGCCTCCAAAGGCGACCCGCCGCGCACTTTGGGACAAAAACAAAAACTCAAAGCCCTGAGTTTGAAAAAAGTTTTTGAGGTTGTCCCAGCTTTTGTCCCCGAAGCCGACGAAACGCGACATCGCGTCATTCGGCGGCACGCGTTCCGTGTCGATGCCGAAAACTGGGTGTAACTGGAGTGACGGGACGGCAGAACCGACGCCATCGAGTGGGAATAAATGGTGATACGTTTTCGTATCAGTTTGTGACCCATCATACCCTCTGAGTATTACCTGCTCAGAGGGTATTTTTATGTTTAGATATTGCGGTTATGTACTATTGTGACCCACGAAACGACAACGTCAAGAATAATGTCTTGCGGACGGCTTACGAGTTGTTATTCGTCTTTCCACCAGGTGTTTTCGGTATATTTATGACGACGTCCAAAGAATATCACTTGATACGTTTTCGTATCATTTCCTGCGCATTTGCAATCTATGCTGGGCAATCGACCTGTAAGCCGCCTGCAATTCCAGAACTGATACGTTTTCGTATCTGTTTTTCGAAAGAGAAGAATCGGCTTTTGGGTCAAAGCTGGGTCACGGCGTAAAAAAACCTCTGACGAGGCCTTTTTTCTCCATGTCCGGCTCGACCGCACCCTGGACGAGTCCTTCCAAGCGACGTATCGAGAGCGTCCTCTCGAATCCTCGTTTGTTCGACGCTCAAATAAAAGAACCGCCCCGCAGGATTACCTGCGAGGCGGAATAAGACTCGTAAAGTGCTTTGACAAAACCTAGATACGGGATCTCCTCAAGGCGAGCGCTCCTACCACGATGGAGGCAACGGTGAGGATGGAGAAGGCTACTATCGGGAGCATGGAGCCGTCGCTGGTCTTGGCGAGTAATTCCTTATCGCTGTCGTTGGCGGTTTTGTTGTCGACCACTTCTTCCTCGGCTGCAAGAACAGTGAACTCGGTCTCGGTGGTGCCGGTATCGGAGACAATCGCCAGCGTATGCTTGCCTGCAGACAGGGTCTCAAGATAGGAGGCATTCAGGGTAACGATAGTGCTGCCCTCCTTTACCGTGTAGTTTGAGGCGTCTACGTCTTTTCCGTCTACCTGCACCTTTAAGAAGTCAGCAAAGGCAGCGTTGGAAGTAAAGGACAGTCCGTCCTCGCTACCCTTTTGCCAGGTGGCGTTGGCTCCGGCGATGATAGCGGGGGCGAAATCGGAGTCGACCGCGCCGCATGCCATGCAATGCCCGTCATCGCCATAGCTATGTCCGGTGGCCGGAATTATCCACTTGCTTTCTTCTATTTCAGTTGCACCGTTTTCGTCATTGAAATGCTTGCCGCAGGTATCACAGGTCCAACCGTAAACATTGCCGGGCTCGGTGCAGGTGGCAGGGATCGCCTCGGTCTCGGTGAGCGTATGTGCCAGAGTAAGACCTTCCGGCTTCACTTCGTCAATCACATAGCCATCGCCCATAGCGCCGTCGGAAATGGCGAGAGAAGCAGTGATGCCAGCGCCGTCTTTGTCTTCTACGGAAACGATTGCAACATGGACTTTGCCGTCTTCGGATACCTCAGCGCTCTCCAGCACTTCATAACGCCATACATGTACGTCCCGTGACACATTTAAAAACGAATCGGCGCCTAAAATCAAACCTTCCTTCATATAGACCTCGGTCAAGCGTGTGCAATTGAAAAATGCGCCATTCCCGATGGCGATGACGTCCTCGGGGATGGTTATCTCTTTCAAGTTGGAGCAATAGGCAAACGCATAATCCCCGATAGAGGCGACGCTCCCAGGAATGGTGATCTCGATCAAGCTGTCACAAGATATAAATGCGCTATTCCCAATAGAAGTGACGCCCTCGGGGATGGTTATCTCTTTCAAGTTGGAGCAATAGGCAAATGCGTGTTCCCTGATGGAGGTGACGCCCTCGGGAATGGTAATCTCCGTCAGTCTGGAGCAATAGAAAAATGCGTAATCCCCGACGGAGGTGACCTTGTATTTCTGGCCACCGACTTCTATCGTTCCCGGAATGACCGCGTTGCCGGAAATGCTTTCGTCGGCATCGTTAACCGTCGCCTCGCCAGTTTCTGTATCATATCGATAGGTAATTTGGTCTATCGTGGTTTCGCCCGTATCCGCAAAACATGGCGTGGCTGCGACGAAAGGCAAAGCAAATGCCAGGATGCAGAGTAGACTTAAAATACTTTTCTTCATGACGGGTCTCCTCGTCTTATGAATAATCTATTGTTTTATTATCCCATAAAATGAATGTTTTCCGCCTTCCGCTCTTGACAAAAGTCAGGGAGAAAGCCTCCGAGGGCGCATGGTTTGCATCCCCCGATTGCCGTATCAGAGACAGCGTGCGCCTGTTGAAAACCACCTGTGACCACTCCCCTTCGTAAATATGGGAGTAGTCGCCAGGGAATAGTCGCAAATCAGATGAAACGGAAGCAAAAACCTCATTTTGTAATCACCCCGCCCGATTACAAAATGATTCGCTCTACAAGGAACTTCCTGAAAGAGGAGCAACAAGATGACACGATATAGCATGTATTTTAAATTTGCGATGATTGAGTGGGAATAATAAAAATACGTGCAATACACGTGCATGGCAACAAAGATAGCACCCATGGCGCACTGCATCATGGGTGCTATCTTTGCGTATGGGAGCGGGTCACGGCGCATTCCGGTCGCCACGTGACGGATATCCGTCACGCCATGACGGATTCCGGAAACATATCGCCTGCCGCGCGTACAATCGCCGTCTTGCGCACGCAGGAGGCAGGGAGGTCCGCATGGAGACGGTCAACGTCACCGTACGCATGGAGAGGCAGACGAGGGACGACGCGGCGAAGCTCTTCTCGGAGCTCGGCATAAGCACGACCCAGGCGATCAACATGTTCCTCAAGCAAGCCGTAAGGGAGCAGAGGATACCCTTCGAGGTCAGCGCAAGGCCCACCGTCGAGCGCTGCAGCGAGTGGCTTGGGTAAGTAAATTTTAGCGACATGCCGCGCGGCGCTCACGCATCGGCCGCCGTCTACAGCGTGGTGGCCACCGTCCTCGCCAACGGCCTGAACCTGCGCCTGTACGTCGAGTGGCTGCTCGAGCAGATGCCCAACGCCGGTGCGTTCACCGACGAAGTGGTCGACGGCTTCCTGCCCTGGTCGGCCAGCGTGCCCGACTCCTGCAGGCTTGAGTCCGACAAGGCCGAGAGGGCCCGCGAGAGGGCCTCCGTGGGCCGCACCGGCTGCTGCCAGGACAACGCGGTGACCGAGTCCCTGATGGAGGCTGTCAAGTCCGAGTGCGTCCACGCCGAGACCTTCGAGGGCCACGAGAAGGCGGCCTTGGAGATATTCGAGCACATCGAGCGCTCCTGTAACAGGGCCAGGATCCACTCGGCCATCGGATGGATGAGCCCTACGGACTACGAGGCAGGGATGTCGGAGAAGGCCGCGGGAGCGGCATAGCAACCTGCCAACGAAAACGGTGCAGGTTCAGATTCAGCTTTGCACACCGGAGAAAACTCGGCACATGCGCTCGTAGACTCGCCTCTACCATCGAGAAGCCCTCATGCCGAATCAAGATCGGTTTGGTGAGCATCGGCGCATCCGTCGCACTGCCTCATGAGCCGAAGGCAAGGAAAACCGCGAAGGACAGCCCTTCAGAGTAGATCTCCGTCCAAACCGACGCCGTGACCTCCTGACCCGAACGGAAGATCGCCATGTCCGCCTCCGCGTAAGCGCCAAATAGGGGGTTCAAAAAATGAGTCAATGGGCCATACTTTAGCTAGGAACCGAGACCGAACAGCCCCAAGGAGGACCATGGATCACTCCCCCCTCACACCTCTCGACGACTCCTTCGAGCAGCTGGACCCGCAACGCCAGGAGGCCGTGGTGCGCGCGTCGGTGGAGGCATTCGGCCGACATGCCTACAAGGACGCCTCCACCGACGACATAGCCCGAGCAGCGGGAATGTCCAAGGGCCTCTTGTTCTTCTATTGCAAGAACAAGAAACAGCTGTACTTGCGCACCATGGATTACCTCTACGATAAGATCGTCGAACTGGTGGTGGACGACCGTTTCTTGGAGATCGACGATTTCTTCGAGCTCATGGAGTACTCCGCCACCCAGAAGGTCAACGTGATCAACAGGTTTCCCTGGACACTGGAATTCTGCCTCAGGGCCTACTATCCCGAGCATCGCGATGTGAAGGACCTGCTGAACAACTGGACCCAAAAGCACATCGACCTCACGATCAATCGCTTCTTCGTGAACGTGAACTGGAGCAAGTTCCGTGATGATAAGGACCCTCGCCACGTGCTGAACATGATCATCTGGCTCACCGACGGCTGGATCAACCAGCGCCGATCAAACAAGGAACCGGTGAGCATGGATGACCTCATGGCCGAGTACCTGGTATGGGCGGACATGCTGCGTGCCTGGGCATACAAGCCCGAGTATCTGAAGGAGGACCACAATGGGCAACCCCGTCATTGACGTGAGAAACCTCACCAAGGACTACGGCAAGGGCCGCGGCGTCTTCGACGTGTCCTTCCGCGTGGAGCCGGGTGAGGTCTTCGGTTTCCTGGGAAGCAACGGCGCCGGCAAGACGGTGACCATGCGCCACCTCATGGGATTTATCCGGCCCCAGAAGGGAATGGCTTCCGTGCTGGGACTAGATTGCTTCAAGCAACGAGCCCAGATCCAGGGACACCTCGGGTACCTGCCCGGCGAGATAGCCATCGCCGACAACATGACCGGCATCGCATTCCTGACCTTCATGGCCAAGATGAATGGCATTCGCAACTTGGATTACATGCACCAACTCATCGAAAGGTTCCAGCTGGATCCCAAACCCAAGATCAGGAAGATGTCCAAGGGCACCAAGCAGAAGGTGGGCTTGGTGTGCGCCTTCATGGGAAAACCCCAGGTACTGCTCCTCGATGAGCCCACCAGCGGCCTGGACCCCCTGATGCAGAGCCTGTTCATCCAGCTGGTGCTGGAGCACCGCCAGATGGGAGCCACCGTGTTCCTGTCGTCCCACATCTTCGAAGAGGTGGAGCGAACCTGCGACAGAGTTGCCTTCATCCGCGAGGGAAGGCTGGCGGCAATCCGCTCCATGGATGAGGTGCGGGCTTCTCGCACCCATTCCTACCAGGTGACCTTCGCCGATTCACAGCAGCTCCAGCTCTTCGCCGACAAAGCCCACCAGGGAATCGCCATCGAGCCCGCCACCGAGCACCAGGGATCTCGCACCCTGCTGGTGTCGGCGGACGGCAGCGTAGACTCCCTGGTGAAGGAGCTGGCAAACTATTCTGTCGAGAGCCTGCTCTCCCGCGAGCAGAACCTCGAAGAGATGTTCATGGGATTCTACGGCAAGGAAGGAAGCGAACGATGAGCACGACCCTGTTTCTCAAGGAGCTGAAGGGCAGTCTGTTCTCCTCCGGTGTCATAGCCGCGGTGCTGGCCCTGTACATCGTATGCATCGCGTACATGTTCGATCCCGAGATCGCTGAGAGCCTCGACCTGATCATAGCCACCATGCCCGAACTCTGCGCCGCCTTCGGCATGGCCAACGCCACCGACACGCTGCTGGGCTTCCTGCTGAACTACCTGTACGGATTCGTCTTCACCTGGCTGCCGCTGCTGATGATCATGATCCTGGTCAATCGCATGGTGGTACGACCCATCGATCGAGGATCCATGGCCTATCTGCTCGCTTCCCCCACCTCTCGCCTGTCCCTGGCGCTGACCTTCGCCCTGACCCTCGCCACCATGCTTGCCGCCCTGATGACGGTCATCGTGGCGCTGCAGGTGGCATGCGCCGAAGCATTCTTCCCCGGGGACCTCGACGTGGAGGGCTTGCTTCAGGCCAGTGCCGGGCTCTATTGCCTCTGGCTGTTCCTGGGAGGCCTCTGCTTCTTGTCGGCCTGCGCCTTCAAGGACGCGCGCCTGGCCCTGTGGGCAGGAGGCGGCCTATGCCTGGCCCTGTTCCTGGTGCAGATGGTTGCTGGCGTGGGAGAAGGCATCGAGGTGCTGCAGACCTTCAACCCCGTGGAGCTCTACGATCCCTATGCCCTGGCTGCCGGAGAAGACGACGCCGTGAGCAACAGCGGCATCCTTGGAGTGAGCGGCATTGCCCTCGTGGCTGCAGGTACCGCCATCTTCTGCAGGCGCAACATGAACGTATAGCATCCCCCAGTCGTGTTTTTCTTCGGTGAAGCACCAGATGACGACAAGGGTCGAAGCCTGCCGTGCTACGCGCTAGGACATCTCATCACCGAAGAAGGAGGCTGTCATGTGCACATCGTTACGATTCTCCAACACCAAAGGGAACATGTTCTTCGGAAGAAACCTGGATTGGGAATTCGGCTATGGCGAAGGGCCGATGATCGCCCCTCGTAATTGGAACCGAACCTGGCGCTTCGAAGATGATGCCCATAGGCAGTAGGCAAGCAGGCTTGCTCAGGAAGGAATCCGCCCGCAAGCCATCATCGGCATCGGCATCGTGGCGGAAGACACGCCCCTGTACTTTGATTACATGAACGAATCGGGCCTCGCCGCAGGAGGATTGCTGTTCGCGGGCTTCGCCGAGTACGAGGCGAAATCGGTGGAAGGCAAGCTCAACGTCACCGCCTACGAATTGCCCCTGTGGGTGTGCCGCAACTTCACCACGGTCGATCAGGCGCAAGCCTCCCTGGAGCACGTGGCCATCGTGGGCGAGGGCATCGCCGGAATGGAGCCTTCCTATCTCCACTGGATGATTGCCGACGGCACCCGCCTTATCTTGGTGGACCCCTGCGTTCCCGAGGCGCGTCAGTGGCGGCTGGCGCCAATGCTTCGAGCGAGGCGACGAAGTCCCCCAGCTTTACGGGCAAGGACCTGGACGGCAACGACGTGAGCAGCGACGAGCTGTTCTCTAAGAGCAAGCTCACCGTCATGAACTTTTGGTTTGCCACTTGCAAGCCGTGCGTGGGCGAGCTGGGCGATCTTGAGAACCCGAATAAGAAGCTTGCCGAGAAGGGCGGCCAGGTCGTGGGTGTCAATTCCTTTACGCTCGATGGCAACAAGGACGAGATTGCAGATGCCAAGGACGTGCTGAGCAAGAAGGGCGTGACGTACAAGAACATCTGGTTCAAGTCTGAGAGCGAGGCTGGCAAGTTCACGTCAAACCTGTTCTCATTCCCGACCATCTACGTTATCGACCAGAACGGCAACATCGTAGGGAAGCCCATCGTGGGCGCCATCAGCTCCGCCGAGCAGCGCGCAGCACTCGACAAGCTTATCGACAGGCGATTGCGAGATGCTGCACTGCCCTGTCCTTTCCTTGGCAAGGGCAGCGTGATCCTACGCAAAGAATTTCTAGTAAAGCCGTGACCCACGAAAGCGCCCTGCCCCGCCCCGAAACCCGTGACCCAGATTTGACCCCATGGATTCGCGGCATTTTTTTGAGACCAGGTGTAAATAGGACGAACTGGAGCAAACTGCGGCAAACTGGAACAAACTGGAGAAAGCTTTTTACCATCGAGTGGGAGTGAAATTTGGGAGTGAGGCTCCCAAATTTGACCAAATAATCATAACATGAGACAATGGCCTCTCGGAAAGGAGGCCATTCATGTACATAAAGCGCGAAATCGAATCCACGCTCGATGGGTTCTTGAGGCAGGGTAAAGTGGTGCTTGTGACCGGCGCTCGTCAAGTCGGCAAGACAACGGTTCTCAAGGAGCACCTGGGCGGCTCCTTCGACTACATCTCGATGGAGAACCCCCGCGACTACCTTTCCGCAAAACAGGACGCCGTCCTGTTCTTCGAATCTAAGAGCCTTCCGTTGATTATCGACGAGGTCCAACGCGTGCCCGAGCTCTTCTCCCCCATCAAATGGATCGTCGACCAGTCTGACGAAAAAGGCCGTATCGTGCTTTCGGGCTCCCAAACATATCACCTCATGAAAGGCGTCAGCGAATCGCTGGCAGGAAGAATACGAATCATCGAGCTGCCGCCTCTAAGTCTCAGGGAGCTAATCGGCAGCGTCGCCAAACCGCATCCTTACATCCCCGACAGAATCGAATCATACGAGAAACCATCCGATGTTGACATCTGGGAAATCATTCACAGAGGATCGATGCCAGAGCTGCAAGACCAATCGCTCAGTTGGGACTCGTTCTACTCTGATTACGTCTCCGCTTATCTGGAGAGAGACGTACGCGATCTCATCAATGTCAAAGATGAATCCAAGTTCTATAGCTTCATGGTAGCCTGCGCCGCAAGGTCGGGCCAGCTGTTCAACGCCTCGGACATCGGAAACGCGATCGATGCCGACCACAAAACCGTGAAGGCTTGGCTTTCCGTCCTTCAGGCGTCAAACATCATCCGTATCATCGAACCTTTCTGGCCGAACATCGGCAAGAGCCTGACGAAGACGCCCAAGCTCTACTTCATGGACACCGGGCTGGTCTGCCACCTCACACGGTGGACCACCGCAGATCAGCTGCGCAACGGCGCCGTGGCGGGGCATGTGTTCGAGACGTTCGTCGTCTCCGAGGTGCTGAAGAGCTACATGAACGCCGGAACCAACCTGCGGGACGTGTGGTTCTACCGCGACTCGAAGAAACGCGAGATCGACCTGGTGATCCAAGAAGGCCACATTTTGCATCCCGTGGAGATCAAAACCGCGGCCACGGTCAATGCCGACGCGGTCAAGAACTTCAAGTACTTGGAGAACATGGAGAGTTACGAAGTTGGCTTCGGACACGTCATCTGCCAAACCCCCGAGCCGTATTACGTGACGAGAGGCGTGCAAGCCGTCCCCGTCTGGGCGATTTAGGAGGCGAGCCATGGACTACTCCGCCATAGACGCGCGCCTGCTCTCGCATCCCGGCGCAAAGAAGGCGTTCCACGAGAAGTGGGGCTGGATGGTCTACTGGGTGGGCGGCAGGCAGTTCGCCTGCGAGCTCGCGGCCAAGCCCGACGCAAAGCAACCTTACGCCGGGCGCCACCTACTCTCGCTCAAGTGCGATCCCGACCGCATCCTGGAGCTGCGCGCCGAATATCCCGATGCGGTGCTTCCGGGCTACTACTCCGACGGCCGCACATGGGTCTCGGTCGACCTGGATGCCGATCTTCCCGAGGGCCTCGTCCTCGACCTCTGCGACATGAGCTACGAGCTCGTGTTCGCCAAACTGCCTAAGCGAGTCCAGCAAGAGATCTGAGTGCATGATTCACTCGAATCGGAAGCTTTCCAAGCCACCTGCTACGATTCCCAAGTGCGATTCGGGGAGTCGTAGCACCAAAAACGCCTGAAAACGGGTCGTTTTGCAACTATTCCCCGTCCTTCCGAATCAACCCTTGATTCAGATTTGATTCGGACGGTTTAGCGCGAGATAGCACGACATGGACGATATAGCACGAGGTACCACGATATGCACGAGTGCAACAGTCGAGTGGAAGTAGGAAATTTGGCAGTTATGGGGGCATAAATTATATCTTCTGCAAGATATACACCCATAAACATAAGATTTGATATACTGGCTCCAATGAAGATTGGAGCCAGTATGCGTCTGTTCCCCAGAGAAAACTACCTGAAAAAGATCCGCGGCTTCTACCATGATGACGGGATAATCAAGGTGATCACCGGAGTACGCCGCTGCGGAAAGTCCTGCCTCATGCAGTGCATCGCCGAAGAGCTCAGGGCCGAAGCCATCGATGATGACCATATCACGTATCTCGACCTCGACCGATACGGATACCGATCCGTGAAGACTCCAGAGCAGCTCGAGGCCCTCATTGAGCCTCTGCTCGGCATTTCGGGGACGAAGTACCTTTTCATCGACGAGATACAAAACGTCAAGGACTTCGAGGATGTGCTCAACGAGTTCCGCACCGAAGGCGGCTTCTCCATTTTCATCACCGGCTCGAACTCCTACCTGCTTTCCGGCGAGCTGACCACTAAGCTTACCGGACGCTACATCGAATTCGAGATGCAGACGCTGGACTTCGGCGAATACTGTCAGATGAAACGCTTCCTGGGGTTACCCGTGAATCCGAACCCGGTCGCAGAGTTCGACGCCTACATCATCGAAGGCGGCTTCCCAAAAGCGATGGACTACCCCCGGCTTGCCGACAAGCGCGCATACGTCACGGCGGTCATCGAGGAGATCTTCGAAAAGGACATCCGCAGGCGCGTGAAGGTGAAGAACGTCTCCGTGTTCAACCAGGTGCGCGACTACGTCATCAACAACTTCGGCGCCACCACGTCGCTTACGAACATCCAATCAGACCTCGAGAGCAAGCAAGGCGTGAAAATCAAGCGCGAGACGCTCGCGCGGTACCTCCGGATCCTCGAGGACGCGAAGATCATCAGCAAGTGCAGCCGCTTCGACCTGAAGTCGCGAAAATCGCTGCGGGGCGAGCAAAAGTACTACCTGGCGGACCTGAGCTTCTACTTCGCCCTCAACACCGACAGCCGGATCAACTACGGGCCCGTGCTCGAGAACGTCGTCTACACCTACGCCCGCGCACGGGGATACAGCGTCAGCGTTGGGCGCATCGGCAAGCTTGAATGCGACTTCATCCTGAGAAGCCCCGAGATGGGCTACGCATACGTCCAGGTCGCGATGACCATCATGGCCGATCGGACCACCGAGGAGCGCGAATACCGCTCCTTCGCACAGATCAGAGACAACTACCCCAAGTACCTGCTGACGCGAAGCGACCCCATCCAACAGAGGGACGGCATCGTCCACGCCAACATTCCCGAGTTCATGCAGGACGGGAGGGTTTTCTGAAGACTGAACGTTTCCGTCGGCGCCATTCAGTCAACCAGCAATCCGCGTATTATAAGCCTTCCTTCAAGCAAGAGCTTGTGCATGAGGTAATAGCAAAAGCGTGGAGTAAGCGAAAATAGCCATGCCGTCTTGCCGTGATCCAGACAAACGCCCCAGATGAATCAAAAAAAATCGTGACCCAAATTTGACCCAGCGATTCCGCCCGATTTTTTGATAATGGACATCATTTCAACAAACTGGAACAAACTACGGTAAACTGGAGAGACTAGGATGAACGCTCTAACGATTGAGTGGGGATAAGATAATTGTCTTATTTTGCTTTTACAGCATGTTTTTGAGCCGCGGCATTGCTGCGGCTCTCTTTCAAACGAAAGGATGCTCGTGGTTCTGCAGAACAAATTAGGCATAACTAACTCAGTCGAACTGGCACATGAGGAGGAGCTGCTAACCAAGCGCAGGGCCCTTGAGCTCTATGACAATGAGCTGCTTGGCACTTTCGAAGTCGGAACCTTCGACGGGCTCGCGAAGATCCACGGATACCTGTTCCAGGACGTGTACGATTTCGCCGGTGAAATGCGCACGGTCAACATCGCCAAGGGCGGATTCCGCTTCGCGCCCTCCATCTACCTCTCCGAGGCGCTTGAGGCGATTGGAAAGATGCCCCAATCCAACTTCGACGAAATCATCAAGAAGTACGTGGAGATGAACGTCGCTCACCCATTCCGAGAGGGCAATGGGCGCGCCACGCGCATCTGGCTGGATGCCATATTAAAAAAGGAGCTCGGCCTGGTAGTGGACTGGAGTCTCATCGACAAAGAGGATTACCTCCTTGCTATGGAACGCAGCCCTATCCGCGACACCGAGATCAAAGCAGTGCTCAAAGAAGCCCTCACCGACAAGATCAACGACCGTCAGATCTACATGAAAGGCATCGATGCCAGCTACAACTACGAAGGCTACAGCACGTACAGCATGGAAAGCTTGATAGCGAAATAAAGCAAAGCATCACCATCGACTTGACTTTATTGAGACGTTCGGTATTTACTTCAACAAGACACGGGAAAGAGAATTATGGGAATCAAACCAAATCCAATTATTATGGAATGGGCCGTTGAACGCAGCGGTTTGACCCGCGATGCAATCATTAGCTCCTTCCCAGCATACGAAGAGTGGTTAGACGGAAGCAAAGAACCCACCGTAAAACAGATACTCAAATTTGCTAACAAGGTCCATGTCTACGTATCCGATTTATATAAAGATACAATCCCAAATTTAAGTTTGAGAATTGCTGACTTCAGAACTGTCGATGACAAGCAACGTTCTTCTGTGAGCCCCGAGCTATACGAGACCGTTAATCAGATGATGGCACGTCAAGATTGGATGCGAAATTATTTCATCGCAGAAAACCGCAAACGTGTTGATCTCGTTGGCATGTTTTCTGGTGAGGCTCTAACAAAAGGCACCATCAACCGAATCGTGTCATTTCTCCATGAGGAGCTTAAGCTTCCTGAAAATTGGGCAAGCAAATTCGATGGTCCAGCTAAAGCGTTCCGACATATAAAAGATTGTGTCGAGCAGCAAGGCATATCTGTCGTAGTAAATGGAATCGTAGGAGACAATACGCACCGAGCACTAGATGTAGCTGAATTTCGCGGATTTACCCTCTCCGATAAGATCGCTCCTCTAATATTCATTAACGGAAGCGATACAAAATCTGCTCAGCTTTTCACCCTTGTACACGAACTATGCCATCTTACCTTTTCCCAGACAGGAGTAAGCAACCCAACCGATGAAAACGCTACCGACAGCGTAATGGAAAAGTTCTGCAATGAAGTTGCAGCTAGCTTCTTAGTGCCTGACGCATCTGTTTTCGAGATATGGGACCATAACGCGGTGCCCAACTATAATCGGATAGAAAAAATCGCAAAGAAACACTGTGTCAATTTTATCGTCGCAGCTAGGAAGGTATTTGATTTGCATCTCATCGATCATGATGAGTTTTTTGCCGCCTACAACAAGTACAAAAAATCTGTACCGACAACTTCCAGAAAAGCTGCTGGCGGAGGCGATTATTACAAAACCAAGCAATATCGACTAGGCACCGTCTTTTCTGAAGCGATATGGACAGCAGTGAAGGCAGACTATATCTCCTATCGCGACGCTTACAACATGACTGGTCTTAGTTCCGAGAAGTTTGCACGATATTACCAGGAGGCAATGTAATGCCTCGCTATCTCATTGACTCAAACTTCTGGATAAATGCAGCTCATTATTATCCAATTGACCTGTTTCCATCATTTTGGGAAACCATAAAGGAGCTTATCGAGGATGGGACTATTGCCATACATGAAATGGTCCTGAATGAAATCAATGAAAAGGAGGATTTTCTAGGTCCCTGGTTGACGGGAACCGTCAGCTTCTCCAGAGTCAAGATATCTCAAGAAGGGTTTAGCATATATCTTGAGTTATGCGCATGGGCAGAAAACAATCCTCAATACAACGAAAAGGCCATCGATGAGTTCAAAGAGAACAGTCGAGCCGATGCCTGGATTTGTGCCGAAGCAAAGGCTGGTAATTTCACAGTAGTCACAGACGAAAGAAGCTCGAATAGTCCTAACAAAGTTAAGATTCCGAATGTATGCAACGCAAATGGAATTCATTGCATTTCAAATTTTGAATTCATGAGAATCAACAATTTTAGATTCTAACTGCTCATGACGTCGATTAGACGTTCATTCAGCTCGTAGCAACGCAAACGCTGTGCTATACCGAGCTGCATGAGAGCATCGAAAGCAATCGCAAAACACGCCAGCGCGCGAATCAACCTTCAAATGAGATTAAGAACAGTACGTTAATGCTTTAGTGCTTTGCTAAAGCGGTACCTAATTCAAGAAATACAAGGTACGTGCAAACCGCCTCTTCTGCCAGTAAGCATAACCCCAAACAACGATCCCAATACAGAGTTCATCACCGCAGGTTATGCACACGTATTTGCAACTGCTGATGTAGACTGAAAATGTATTATTAGATTCGCGCCATTCCGGCGCTTTATCGGACAACCGAAGCGGGGATGCAATGGAGATGAGAAACTCGCTCCTCCCGAGGGAGCGCAAGGAATACCGCCTCGCCGAGAAGGCGGGGCTGAGCCTGCTCACCTTACGAAGCTACGAGCAGGGAAAGCGCATGCCGCGCGCAAAGCAGATGGAGGCCCTCTGCGAAACGCTGAGGGTCACCTCAACAGCCCTGACGCGGCATTATTCGGATGCCCCAACCAGGCGATATTCCACTTGTTCGCCATAGCAGGAGCGGTCAGTCTAACGTCTGAGAAGGACGAAAAAACCGTTCCTCGGCTGTGCGCCCAGGGGAACATGGTCGAGTGACTTTCGTCAGCCCGATGGATAAACTGGAGAGGATGAAAGGCAAGACGGTGCTAGAGAAGCGCAACGGGTTGACCCATTGACTTGCGACGTTCGACCGCACTGACGACGGCCCCGAGCCTGAACCCGAGCCGTAAGCCGTCTCGACAACAACACAAACTCTCTCTGAAAGCGTAAACGATGCTATTCCACAATACCGACATTCCCTCCAAACTTGTTGACGCATCAAGGAACGGAAATCTGGTGATTTTCGCCGGAGCCGGAGTTTCAAAGCAAGACCCATTGAAATTCCCAGACTTCAACAGTCTGGTCTCTCTCATTAAATCCGAAGTCGATCTTGCCGACAGGATGGAGCCTTTCGACAAGGACTCTATCAGCTGCGAGCAATACCTTGCATACCTTGAAAGCAGATATGACATCAGATCGGTTGCCGCAAAGCTTCTTGACACCTCTGGGAAAACAACCGAACTGCATAAAAACATTATTCGACTTTTTCCATCAAACGATACTGTCCGCATTGTCACGACCAATTTCGACAATGCATTCGAATGCGCCTTGGATGCACTCCAAATAGATGGGATCAAAAGATACTTTTGCCCCGCGCTTCCTGTCGGGAATTCTTTTTCAGGAATTGTTTACGCACATGGAAGCATCCACGAAAAGAACGACATGGTTCTCACATCAGCTGATTTTGGCAAAGCATACGTAACGCAAGGCTGGGCATCTCGTTTTTTGGTTAGCCTATTTTCTCGATACACAGTCCTATTCGTTGGCTATAGCTGCCAAGACATTTTGGTCGATTATCTGACTCGATCAATATCGTCCGAGATGAGGGGCCATGTCTACACACTTGTGCAAAACGGAAATGATGTGGATGCATGGAAGATGCGAGGCGTTGAGGTTATTCCATTCGAGGAATACACGGATTTGCCTCTGATATTTAAAGAATGGAGCGATCATAACAAAACAACAACGTTCCAAAGGATAAAGAGAATTCATGAAATTGCAGGAAAAGAGCGGCTTTCCGAAGAAGATAGGGACTTCCTTCTCGAATCCTTCAGCTGGGAAAACGCACATGAACGATCGGTCTTTTCTCGTGAGTTTTTCAATCAATCAAGATGTATCTCTCACCTTCGTTTTTTGTTGAATAACAGGCAGCTGATCAACGACGAATTACGGGACGCCGGCTTTATTCGATGGATTCAGTAGCCCATTTCCATGATCTTCAGCAAGTTCTATTACCTCTTCGAAATGAATTACCAAGAGAATTCTATGAACAACTTCTCTGGTCTCTTTCGCACTCCAACAGCAGTGCTCGATGCGTAGGGTCATGGCTTCCGTGGCTAGAAACTCTTCCTTTAAAATCAAAAGGATTTTGTCGTTATCACTTGATTGAGCTAATTAAGCGCCAATACGCTCCGACAATAACTGAATCATTGCTAAGGATTACACTCAGAGTCGATATGGGTTCTGAGTATAAATACGGTTCCTCATCGCTGGCGCCAACGCTCTGCATTGACGAGGATAGCTTTCGGGAAGAACTTGTCGAAGCTTCGGCAGATATTCCACTCAGCAATCGACAGTCCCTAGCTCGCTACTGCATTGAACAATTAGAGGCAGCCTACCTAATTCAAACCGAATACGAAACGGATGTCGGATTTGACTCTATCTCCTTTGGAAGATCCGCCATCGAACCTCATGAACAAGACGGATACAATCATGAAGCGATTCAAAGTCTCATCGACATAGCCAGAAACCTTTGCAAGGATCTCGATTGCGATGAAATTAGAAACCTATGCCTTGGATCATGCAGCAATATTGTCCAACGAATAGGTATATGGGTTCTTAAGGAAAAGCAGATTGACTCAAATTCACTGAATCTCGCTATTGAATACCGATTTATCGAAAATCTGTATCTCCGACATGAAGCGTTCTGTTTCCTGAGAGAGGCTTTTCCAATCGCGAGCCGAAAAGATCAAGTGCGCTTCATTGAATATTCCAAGAAAACATTAGAGGGAGATGACTCGGAATCAACCGATTACAGCTATTTTAATCTCTTTACCTGGCTTAACGATGAAGCCAAATCACCTTTGCTTAGTGCGGAGATTAAAAGCATTCTGAAAAGGAATCCAAACTTCCAAAAACGCAAACATCCCGATCTAACAACGTACACAAGCGTAGATTGGATAAACACAGAAAAGGATTGCGAGATTGCACTTGATGATTTCACGCCAGAAGGCATGACTCAGCGTATGAATGCCGAAAGGAACCCAGGTTCATTCGTTTCAAAGTACGACATTGTCTCAACTCCGACAAAGCAGTATCCAGACACTGCGCTTTCAGTGGTGCGCAGTATGATTCAATGTGCCGACCTATCTGAAGACGAAATCCTGCTATGCCGGCTCATCGTTAGAGCCTTTCCGTGGAAAAGCTATTTCGGAGATTCACAAGATGCCGTGGACGCATTTCTCGAGTTTATTCCCGACAAAAGAATAACCGAAGAATGCATACGGGAATACTATTTCACAGCAGAAACCGCTCCAGAGCAATTACTCCTCACTTTACCGCAACGAGAAACTATCGCGAACGCGATATTCGAACAATGGGAATACTGCTTCGAGGATGAAGTCAAAGGAGACGGTGCGCGCAACAACGATTGGTTTTCATATGGCATAAACACGACAAGAGGAATGATTGTAAGTCTCATTACAAAGTTGCTCTTCGAAGCGGAATCCAAGAGCCATCCCTTATCGAAGAACCTTACAATTGAGTCCTTTGAAAAAGCGCTTCTCAGTACTTTGTCTCTTGAGAAACAGCACTCAAAGGCGGTTATCGCTGTTGTGTTCTCTTGTTATTCAAGGTGGTGCTCTATCGACTTCGACTTCTGTAATCGCCATCTTGTACCAATTCTCGAAGAGGCTGATTGGGGCTCAAAGGCCGCTTGGCACGGATTAGCATACGACTATTGCATAACGAAAGACTCCTGGAAATCCCTCTCATACTCATGGATTAACGCACTAGACAAACGCGCTCTTCCAGAAGGCAACCACCAGCGAGCATTGATCGACCGATTTTCCTTTGGGGTACTCACCTACGAAGATGCTCAGGAAAAGAAACACCTACTCGCAAAGTGCTGCACGTTTTCGGAGCAGGCATGCCAACATGCGTTGTCCAAAATTAAACTATGGGTCGATGAACTGACCGAAGAAAAACAACAGCAAGAATGGGACAGTTGGATAAACGAGCTTTATCTATATATTGCTAGGCAAGAACCCATTTTCAAGAAGTTCATTGGAGAAAACCTTGCTAGATGGATCGAACAGTGCCCCTCTATCAGAGCAAGTATCGCTATCCTCTTAAGAAATATCGGGCCAATCACGTTTGAAAACGGTTTGTTCGTTCAGGAAGGAACGCTGACGTCTATCGCAAATGACAACATCGAAAATAGTGATAAATCTACTCTCTTGGTCTTTTTGCTGAGAGGGCAATCTTTCTTTTATCACCAGGAAGACGTCAAAAGCGCGCTCGATTTGCTAAACCCTAAGGAAATGGAAGAATCTGACAAGAACAACCTCATGGATGCTTTGTCAATTATTGGAATGGCCGAACAAGCTGCAAAGTGGAATCAATAATCACATTGCAGCAACGTTGCACCCTAAGTGGCACCTCTTTTGTCAGAAAAAGAACCAGCCGCAATCAAAGACCGTTGCAAGCCCTTTCACTGTATACAATTTGCGTACCAGTTGACAGTCAACTGAAGAAGCTGTAGCCAACTTGATTCATTCCGTCAACTCCAGTCAGCAGCGTCACCGTTTTGAACTAGTGAGTGGGAATAGTATATTGTTTTATTAAAGCAAGCTTTTGAGCCGTGGTAATGTCACGGCTCTTCTCTTCCTAACAAATGAGTGCGCCTTATCCCCTATCGGATATGGCCTCAGGTCACCAAATGAATCAATAAAGGCATGAAGAGACGATGCGCAGGCAAGATGAGAGATAGTCCTATAATACAATGAAGATATGACTGCGAACGAAAAAGGAACTCCCCATGGGGGCTACCTGCGGCGCGAGGATCAGGCGAAGACACCAGGAGCTGGGAATGACGCAGCTCGACCTGGCGGAGAGGACGGGGCTTTCCGAGGCCGCCGTCCGCAGCTACGAGTTGGGGACCCGCAACCCCAAGGACGCGCATCGCGAGGCCATCGCCGAGGCGCTGGGCG
>OCHV01001103.1_pt1 | contig 18694 bp, 13 predicted proteins | sample 1538461 | NCBI WGS metagenome assembly OCHV01 (sample SAMN04571692, study PRJEB22368) | human gut metagenome | biome: human gut; material: stool | host: Homo sapiens | place: Luxembourg | collected 2012-08-03 | reverse complement strand
TAACTTAAGTCTGTTCTCTTTGTATAATAGATGTTAATTACATTTTCACTTGTTCCGATTGTTAATGTTATCTTATCTACTGAATCATAATTATATCCATCTATTGTAATTACTTCATCTGATGATGTAATTATTGTTCCGAAAATTTGGTTTTCAACTGTCTTTGCTTCATGTAATACTGTGTTTGTATCTTTTTCTAAGTAATTTACTGTGTAACTTAAGTCTGTTCTCTTTGTATAATAGATGTTAATTACATTTTCACTTGTTCCGATTGTTAATGTTATCTTATCTACTGAATCATAATTATATCCATCTATTGTAATTACTTCATCTGATGATGTAATTATTGTTCCGAAAATTTGGTTTTCAACTGTCTTTGCTTCATGTAATACTGTGTTTGTATCTTTTTCTAAGTAATTTACTGTATAACTCAAGTCATTTCTCTTTGTGTAATAGAATGTATGCTCATTTGTTCCTGTTGTTATTGTTATTTCTGCACTTGTTGGATTTACTTTATTATATCCATCAATATCAATTGCATTTTCTGTTACAACATCTCCAAATTTTTGACCATTTACTACTTTTGCATCAGCAAGTTCATTTTCTGTTCCTTGCTCTTTGTAATATACTGTATAACTCAAGTCATTTCTCTTTGTGTAATAGAATGTATGCTCATTTGTTCCTGTTGTTATTGTTATTTCTGCACTTGTTGGATTTACTTTATTATATCCATCAATATCAATTGCATTTTCTGTTACAACATCTCCAAATTTTTGACCATTTACTACTTTTGCATCAGCAAGTTCATTTTCTGTTCCTTGCTCTTTGTAATATACTGTATAACTCAAGTCATTTCTCTTTGTGTAATAGAATGTATGCTCATTTGTTCCTGTTGTTATTGTTATGTTTGCACTTGTTGGGTCTACTTTATTGTATCCATCTATGTCAATTGCATTTTCTGTTACAACATTTCCAAATGTTTGACCATCTACTACTTTTGCATCAGCAAGTTCATTTTCTGTTCCTTGCTCTTTGTAATATACTGTATAACTCAAGTCATTTCTTCTTGCATAATATAATTTTACAATTAAATTGTTATTATCTGGCACTGTAGCATCTTTATTTTCTGTTTTGCTTTCATCAAATGTAAAGCCGTCGTAGTTATTAATCTTGTAGCTTACCTTAGTTCCTATTTCAACATCTTCACTAACTACTGTATCTTTTTCAACTTTTGAATATGTTCCATCAAGATTTTCAGTATAGTGTTCAACTTTGTAATGATGTTTTACAGATGTTTCTGGTTCTTCTGGTATCTTGTTTTCATCAACATAAGCCTTATTCTTTATTATGCTTGTGTTATCATTTACAATAACTTCAAATGTAAGTTCTACTGATTTTCCTGCCTTAACTTCAACATCTTTCCATGTCATTATATTTGTTTTAGAATCGTAACCATTGATTTCTGGATCTTTTATTGTTGTTCCTTCTGGTACTCTATCTGTTACTGTTACTTTTCCATCACCATTTCCGTTATTTGTTAGAATTATTGTATATGTTAATGTATCTCCAACATTTGCTACTTTATCACTTACTTCTTTCTCTCCTGTAATATTTGCGACTTTTGTTTCTACTTCTTCTGTTGGTGTGTTTCCAATTGTTGCAGTATTGCTTACTGATTTTACAACTTCTCCTGCTGTTGTTTTTTCATTTACAACAACGTCAAAGCTTACAGAAACCTCTCCTTTTGCAGGTACAACTACGTTATTCCATGTAATTGTTCCATTTTCTTTATCAAAGTTTCCTTTTTCTGTTATTGTTCCATCTACAAAAGATGTTCCGTCTGGAATGCTATCTTTTATTACTGTTGTTCCATCAACTTCTGTTGTGTTTTTTGCAGTAATTGTGTATCTAATTGTTTCTCCAACTTTTGCATCTCTGTTTTCTAGAACTTCTTCTTTGTCTACTATTGTAACAACTTGTGCTGTTTTGTTTGCTGTTATTACTGGAGTTTTTGTTTCTGGTGTTTCTTTTCCATTTACTTTTGCTATGTTGTTAATTAAATCTATAGAGTCTGCTGTAACTACTACTTTGAATGATACTGTTACAGTTTCTCCTGCTTTTATATCGTTTTTCCATACAATTTTTCCGTCATTGTTTAGTGCTCCACCTTCTGAAATAGAAGCAAGTTCTGTTCCTTCTGGTATTGAATCTATTGTACGGATTCCATTTGTGTCTTCGTTACCTTTATTTGTTATTTTTATAACATAAGTGATTGTTTCACCTTTTTGTGCAGCTGTATTTACTGGTAGTTCTTCTAAAGAATCTCCATCTAAATAAGCATATTTTTTTAAGTCTAGGTCTGGTTTATGTACTTTTAATTTTGATGCTGCTGTATATGCTGCAACGCTTATTGGGCTCCAGCCTATTTCTTTTTTCTCCCAAGGATTTTCTGTTATAACTGTTGTTGTTTGTGCGTAATCTTGGTTTGGAACGTTTGCACCATTGTTACCTGCTGTTGTAGTTCCTGTTGTTGTTCCAGCATTAGCGCCTGTGTTTGCTCCATTTGTTGTCCCAGTTGTAGATCCATTGGCACCATTTGTACCAGTAGTTCCATCATTTGTGGTACTACCGTTGTTATCATTATTGTTTGAATCTGCTGGGTTTGTGTTGTCTCCATCTGTTGGCAATGTTGTTCCATCGTTATTTTGATCACTGCCATCGTTTTGATCTCCATTATTAGGTAAGACTGCATTTGTCCCATCGTTTTGTGATGTTCCATGGTTGTCGTCTGGCATTGCAGCTGCTGCATCTTTATTACCTTTTACAAAGGCAACTGTACCAGCGATTGCTGCTATTAATAGAACTACTGCTATGCTTATAATTATAATGGTTTTTTTGCTCCTATAATTAATTCTCGCTTTCAATTTTTTTACCCCCATATTTTAATTTGTCTTGCTTTAGTTACTAATCTATTCTTATGTCCGTTTGTACACGTTATTAAAGTGATTTCTCTAGTACCGTTTTCCACACTTTCTACACAACTTACATCGTCTGGATCTATTGAATATATTTTAAATATTTCATATTCAATAGTTTCATTTTTTAGGTTTGTTAATTTTATTTTGTCTCCTATTTGCAAATACTTTGTTTTTCCAAACATCGTGCCATCTTTATTGTTGTGCCCTGCTACTGTATAGTTTCCAATTTCGTTTGCTTGTGGTCCCCAGAACTTTGTTATAGAAACTTTCATCGTTTCTTCGTTTGTATGGTCAATTATAGGATACTTGATATTAATCTTTGGAATCTCTATTATTCCTTCTATCTTGTATCCTTTAAATTCTAACTCCGGCAAACTTTCAGATTGCTGTGTTTCTTCTTTATTTAACTCTTCTTCTATTGTTTCAAGTGAGGATGAAACCTCTTTTTCGTTTAAATAATTGCCACCATATCTTATAACAATCATTGCTACTACTACGATTAGTGCTACAATTAATACGGCAATTATAAGATTATAGACCTTTTTCATAACTATTTGTTCTCATCTTTTTTATTAGATTTAATTCTTATAAATACGAATATTGCTAATGCGATAATTATAATTCCTAGTACTGTAAATAAAATCGCTCCACTATCGAATGTTACTGGTAATTTAACAGTTTCTGTAATAGTTTTCTCTTCTTTATCAACACCTGCATCTTCTTTATATACACATGTTAAGAATTTAGCATCTACTGTTTCATCATTACCCTTTGTTTCTTTGATGTATACAATATATTTGTCTCCCTCAACAGTATTTTCTGGTTGAAGTATTTCTGAATTTTCTACAGCTGTCCATTCTGAATTGCTTGGCATTAATTTAACATACAAGTCATAGAATTGTTTGCTTAGGCTTAAATTTGTGTATGTATCATCTATGCTGTTTTTTAACGTGTCTGCTAATTCAAATAGTTTATTTGCATCTGTAGTTTTGTCGTCTAACTTTGTTAGAACATATGAGTACTTAGCTCCTTCTTTCTCATTTAGAACTACTTTTCCTACGGTTACAGTTTTGCTTACTCCGTCCTCTACTACATTTCTTTGATATTGCTTTTCTGTATCAACATCAATTCTTTTTGTTGTGCCGTTCACTGTCTCTATCATTTTATCTGTTACTGCTTCGTTTAAATCAAGTTTATCTGCTGTAATTACTGTATTGTCTTCAGCATCTTTTACCCAAATATAAGCTACTAAGCTTGTTGGATTTTTTCCGAAGATGCTTTCAAATGAAGCTTCATCTATGTAAGCTACATTTAATGTTCCTGCTGCTGATGCAGGTTGGTCTTTTGCAGAATTAACAAAGTTTAGATCTGCTTCTGCTGTTTTGCTGTCTTTGCTGATTGCAAATTGAAACTCTTTTCGGCAGAATTCTTTGAAATAAATTAAATATTCATTATCGGAATTCTTTAAGATTACTTTTTCATTAGTTGACGCAAGTACTGGTACACTAACAATTCCTATCAGCATTATTGCTATTACAAGTACTGCCATGATTTTTTTTGCTTTCATCTCATATATTTTCCTTTCTAAAAAATATTTTTACAGCCGCATTATATAACAAATGGTAAAATAAGTCAATAAAAACAGCCTTTTTTCTCCCTTTTTTAGTATAAAATATATATTTTTTACATCGTCCTGTTTTTTTCATAATCAGTCTACATAATTCAAATTAATACTACATTCTTTTTCATATTTTGCGTATCATTCTTTGTCACTTTTTATTGACATTTGTCGCTACTATGTTATAATTTAATTACAAATTTATAAATCAAAAGAAAGGATTCAAAATTATGGTTAATAATGCCACAGATTTGGAATTAAAAGAACATAATGATAATGCTCAATTTGCTTCCGAATTAAACAGCAAGCAAGAGCCAGTTAATCAAAACTCAGCTAATGCCTCAACACTTGACTGCAGTTCAACACCGGAAATCTCGGCTTCTCAAATAACAGACACATCTATATTTGAGACCAATTCAGAAATACAGAATAACTCCAGTGTTGAAAATTCATTAGAAGCCGAAAATAACAACGTTAATTGTTTAGCATTAACAGTAAAAAAAGACTATAGTCTTTCTATTGTAAAGCATGTTTTTTTTAGAACTTGGAAAACAACTTGGCGTGTTGCATTAAGCGTATTTATTTTGAATTTTTTATCCTTCTTTTTTTAATATAGATATTCATGTTTTACAAATATATGAATCATAAATTGTAAACACTAAAATATATGAGAAAAAAAATGTTGCCTTCTATAGCAACATTTTATTTTTGTAATTTGAAAAGAACTGTCAACTTTTCAAACATATAAATTTTCACATATAAACGCTTTTTATGCTCTGTTCCCAATCCAATTTGCAATTCTTCTAAAAAAGTTTAATAACTTATTTTGATATACTACTATTAACGAATGTTTAGACTGTTTTGCATACAAATCTATATATTTTTTATTTAATTTGCTTTCCATCTTATTTGTATATTCGTTGATTTCATCATTTAATTCATTGTTTTCAAGCATTCTGCCTACTATTTTACCATACTCATTTAATTTATGTGTATACTCTTCTATTTCTTTTAATGTATCAATTCTGATATAAATTTTGTCAAAGTAAGTCATGCACATCATTTTTTGTGTTTCCATATATAGCTGTATTATCTTCTCTTCACTTCTTTTTTCTTCATTATTTTCATCCAGAATAGCATCAAAGTTTGATAAAATCTTATTTGTATTTCCTTCGAATGTGTTATACAAATCATTTTCAAAATCTACTGTTCCATCTATCGCACTCTTTATAAGATTCTTCTCTCCTACAAAGAATAACAACTGTATTACTAAGCTCGTAAGATATGGATAATATTTATCATTTATTGTATAAATCGATATGCTTTCATTATTCTTCCTATGTGGCTTTTCTCCAATAGCCTTAGAAGCAATGTATTGTGTGACAGCTTCATTAAGTCCTAAGCAATATATTTTAAATTCTGCAAAATTACAAACTCCTATTCTTTGCTCACTTCCATCAAACTTCCTGAAATTTTGAAGATAATGAACACATTCTTGAATAACCTTCTCATCAATTTTGGCTATGTCAAATTTTTCATCAAAGTATAACGTATTATTAGGGTAAAAATACACAACGTTTCCAAATTTAGGTGCAATTTGAGCATAACTCATATTACAATTATAAATTCGCATATATAATTCATTATACGAATCTCCAAGTTCGTGTATATTGTCTGCCAACTTCTCGGCAACGGCCTTAGCTATATAATTTGTTTCATTAAACTCAAACTTTCTAGTTGGAATAATTCCAAGCATAATTAGACTTTTTTCTATATTCATAATCTTCCCTTATAATACATTTTTCTTTATTATATACTATATTACGGCAAAATTATATTGCATTTTTATTAAATTTACATTACAGTTTTATTTCATGTACATTTTAGTATATTTTTTCTCCGTCCCCGGATTGTACCGAATTGTACAAACAAAAAAAGACGAGGCTTCCCTCGTCTTTTAAATTTATTTTGCGTAGTCTACAACTCTTGTTTCTCTTATGATGTTTACTTTTATTTGTCCTGGATATTCCATTTCTTCTTCTACTTTTTTAGCAACATCTCTTGCAAGAATTGTCATGTCTGCATCTGAAATTTGTTCTGGTTTTACAACTATTCTAACTTCACGACCAGCTTGAATTGCGAATGATTTTTCAACTCCTTTGAATGAGTCTGCAATTGATTCTAGCTTTTCTAAACGCTTGATGTAGTTTTCAAGTGTTTCTCTTCTAGCTCCCGGTCTTGAAGCAGATATTGCATCGGCTGCAGCAACTAAAACAGCTTCTACTGTTTGTGGTTCTACATCTCCATGGTGAGCCTCTACTGCATTTATTACTAGTGGATTTTCTTTGTATTTCTTAAGAATATCTACACCAATTTGAACGTGAGTTCCTTCTACATCATGGTCTAGTGCCTTACCAATATCATGTAATAATCCTGCTCTTCTTGCAAGTTTTGGATCTAATCCTAATTCATCTGCCATAATTCTTGCCAAGTTAGAAACTTCTATTGAATGGTTTAATACATTTTGTCCATAGCTTGTTCTGTATTTTAATTTTCCTAGCAAGTTTACGATGTCTGGATGAAGTCCAATTACGCCTGTTTCCATGCAAGCTCTTTCTCCTTCTTCCTTGATTGTTTCGGCAACTTCTTCTTTTGCCTTTTCAACCATTTCTTCAATTTTTGCTGGGTGGATTCTTCCATCTTCCATCAATTTTTCAAGAGCTATTCTTGCAATTTCTCTTCTTAATGCATCAAATCCAGATATTACTACTGCTTCTGGTGTATCATCAATTATTAAATCTACTCCTGTTAAAGTCTCTAATGTACGGATATTTCTTCCTTCTCTTCCTATTATTCTACCTTTCATTTCATCATTTGGTAGTGGAACTATAGATACAGTTGTTTCTGCTGTATGGTCTGCCGCACATTTTTGAATAGCATATCCAATTACTTCTCTTGCATTTTTTATAGACTCTTCTTTAACCTTATTTTCTGCAGCCTTTATTAAGTTTGCTTTTTCTAAAGTTAATTGCTTGTCCATATCTGCAAGTAATTGATTTTTTGCTTCTTCCTTAGATAATCCTGAAATTCTTTGAAGCTCTTGCATTTGCTTGTCCAAAGTTTTTGATATTTCTTGTTTCTTATTTTCAAGCTCTTGCTTCTTGTTTTCGATTTCTTGTTCCTTTCTCTCAATGTGCTCCATTTTGTTTTCAAGATTTTCCTCTTTTTGTAATAATCTTCTTTCTTGTTGTTGTACTTCGCTTCTTCTTTCTCTAATCTCGTTATCAAGATCTTTTCTACTGTTCATGATCTCTTCTTTAGCCTTAAAAATTTCTTCTTTCTTTTTGTTTTCGGCTTCTTTTTGTGCAAGGTTAATTATCTTTCTTGCTTCTTCCTCTGCACTTCCTAATTTTGATTCTGCTACTTTTTTTCTTATTGCCATACCTACAAAGGTAAAAATGATTGCTGAGACTAGAAAAATGGCGATATCAATTACAATTTGCATAATCTAACACCTCTTTCTATTAAATTTTCAATGTGCATAAATATATATCTAATACTCTCTCTAAATATATAAATTTTATTTAATTATCTATCTATAATTTTTTATATTAGCTATACTTTACATATACTATTTTATATGTATTATGGCTGGCTGTCAAGTGTTTTTTTCAAAAGTATAATTATACCAACTCCTATTTTAATCCTATGTATTCCTTGTAATTTATATCTTTTTTTCTATAAGAATTTGGATCAAGTCCAACTCTTGTTCTCATATAATTTAATATTAAAATCATAATTGTAAAAAATACTATTCCAAATATTATCATTGAATGTTTTACACTAAAGTTTGATGAAATAACAGCTCCAAATGCACATATTATTAGGTTTCCAAGTCCTATTACGAAACTGTGTGCAGAGTATACTTTGTTTGCAACCTCTCCATTTGTGAAATTCGTTATATATTTTTTTATTAACACATAATAAAAACCTGTTGATAAATAACGTACTGCATATGTTGCTACAATTATTCCTATAATTAGCCAATATGGTAATCCTGTAACAGCAATAATTCCTGCCATTAAACATGCAAGCGTATATGAAACTCCAACAATTGATAATGTTTTATTTTTATATTTTTGATGTATTTTTTCATGATGTTTTGATGATATTCCAGCAACTATTTGCATTATAGCATATATAATTCCTGTTATAGATGCTGATAATCCCATTTCATCTAGAAGTCCCATTTCGTATGTATTCATAACCATTATAATTCCATACATTACTCCCGAAAATAGCATTAATGCTTTTAATCTACTCGAATTAAATATGAATGAAAATGCTAATTTTAAATCTCTAAAATATGTTTTATAATATTTTTTAATGTCTTCTTGTTTATGTACTGGTATAAGTTCTGTAAAACCAGTCGCAAGTAATGCTGATATTAACAATATTATTACACATATTGTCATTGGTATATAACCATTTATATCAAATAAAAATCCCGACACTATTGCTGAAAAAGCAGAAATGTAATAAAAGTTTCCAACAGATTTTCCATCAATTTTAGAATATATTTGGCTCTTTTCTTTTACATCAGGTATTGATGAATTTAAAAGCCCCGGTTCTGCCACGTCTTTCATTGCAACTGCTATCGCTCCAAACAAGTTACCAATAATTAACACTGGCAAAGAATTTGATAACATTATTACTGTAACAGATGTTGCTTGAAATAAATCTGCTATAATCAAACTTCTTCTATTTCCTATTTTATCGATTACAACTGTTATTGGTATTTGAAATAACACCTTAAATAAGCCCAAGAATGCACTCACTACCACTATATCACTTGCAGTAAAACCTTTTACTTGTGTTAAAAATAAAAACTTTATTGCATAGTAAAATAGTAAATCGAATGTTAGCATTCTATGTACAGAATAAATTCGCATATTTTTCTTTCTTGCGTTTATTTGTTCTTTTTCTTTTGATTCCATCGTTACTCCTTTTACGGTTAATATTTTTTCTATTTACTATATATCTCTTCATTTTATAATTATATAGTAACATTTTTGTTTTTTCAATAGAAAAATTTAGCAATTTTATAATACTTGTTACATAATAATGGTTTTATATAAAAATAAACCATTTACCAATACTAAAGCAAACACAAAGTTTAAGTTTTTGTGTGCATTACATATTTGTAAATGATTTGTTTTTTATTATTTTAAATATATATTAGGGTCTACATTTTCTCCGTTTTGTTTTATTTCGAAGTGAAGGTGTGTTTCATCTGCTATTTCAAATCTTGCAGTATTTCCAACTGTTGCAATGGTTTGCCCCTGTTTTACTTCTTCTCCAACAGTTATAAATTCTGCTGTTAACAAATTTGAATAAACACTCTCAAATCCATTTGTATGTTCTATTACAACCGTTAGTCCATATCTTGGATCATTTTTTATTGATTTAATTTTTCCGTCTGCTGAGGCTTTTACTATATCTGTCTTTTCTGATTTATAGTCAATTCCTAAATGAGTAGTCCATTCATCTAAAGTTACTGAATATACTAAGTTGTCACTTGAATAATCTTTAATTTTTTCACCATCTACTGGATTTACAAAAGTTGGGTCTTTTGTTTTCTCAACTTGTTCAACATTTGTTACATTTTCGGTTGCTGTATTTTCTTTTACATTGTTATTTTTTGTTGCATCTGGCTTTTCTTCTTTTTCATTTTTATTATTTTCATTCTTATTATTTAAATTTTTATTTTCTTCATTTTTGCTTGTATTTACTGCCATTTTATTTGTATTTTCTGTATTTGTAGTACTTTTTGTTGTATTTTCAAGTTCATTTACGCTTTTACCAATAGAACTGCTTGCCGCTTCTGTGTTTTCTATCATATTCATTCTATTATTATCTGTAGATGATATTTTTTGTGTATTGTTTATGTTTTTTGCTTGTGTTGATAAGTTATTACTGTACAACACGTACGCTACAATAAATGCAACTACTGCAATTAAAATTATACCTCCCCATGTTAAAAAACTTACACTTTTTCTAGAATCTGCATCTCTTCTTCCTCTTCTATCCATTTGGTTCCTCCTTATTTTTTATTAATATAAGTTTTCCCAAATTTTCAAGATATATACATTTTTTAGTAACTACTATATAAAAGTAAATTGCTTTTCAAATTAGTTTGCTCATACTTTGCAGACTTCTTATTTACTATAATTCTTGCTATAATTTTCAATCCTTTGACAATATCATTTCATAGCTATAATCTAATTTCTTTACAAATTTGTAATTTCCACTCCTGTATAATAATGCTTTATAATTGCTTCATAATTGCTTCCTTGTTTTGCCATGCTATCTGCACCAGTTTGGCTCATTCCAACACCATGCCCATAACCTTTTACAGTGAATTTTATTTCATTTTCACTTATTTGCGTTGTAAAATTTGCAGACCTTAGTGCTAATAAACTTCTAACTTCAACCCCAGATAGTTCCAAGTTGCCAATTTTTATTGTTTTAACTCTGTCGCCTTGTGTGTATTCTATCACTTTTATGCAATTTTCATCATTATAATCTATTGTAAACTCCGGATATTTATCCTTTATCTTTTTTTCAAATTTTTCTTTTGTAAATATAGCTTCTGATTGATATTGACTGTAAGCATCTTCTCCAGATGTCTCCACGCTTTGTAAATATGGTAGGTCACTACCACCCCAAACATTAGACACCTCTTCCGTCTTTCCACCGCTATTAGAATGAAAAAATGCGTCTATTACCTCTCCATTATAAGTAACAACTTTTCCAGCAGTTGAACTCACAGCTTTTTCTATCTTCTCCCAATTACTTTCTCTTTTATCTTCATCCCATCTAGCCATCCTATCATCTTTAGATATCCATGCCTGGCAACACGCAGAGTTATCGCAAATGTCCGCTCCTCCATGTTTACTTTGGTTATGTTCAATTTTGTACACTGTATATGTCCTTGCAACAACCGCTTGCGCCTTTAACGCTTCTTCTTCAAAATCGGCTGGCATCTCAGCAGAAACAACTCCTAATAAGTACTCATCCATTTTCATTTCTTCTATACTATTATCTTTGGTATGCAAAACCTTCACTGTACCATACCTCTTATACTCATAATTTTCGCCCATTAGGGACGCTCCATTTGGGGCGAAATTTTCTTTTTTTTCTTCATTTAATTCATTGTTTCCTATATTTTCTACTGTTCCTCCAGTTTCTTTTACGTTTTTTTCTCCATCTCCAAAACGAATTGTAAATATAATTGGTATTGTAAATGTAGCCAATATAATCAGCATTATAATTAATATCAATTTTCTCATAATTGATTGAATTCCTCTCTTATAGGCACAAACTTGGTTGCAAAATAATTATAATTTTGCAACCATTTTCACAACCATTCAAATTACTAATATTTATATTACCAATTTTTGTTTCATAGAATATAATATTCTTTTTTCTATTCTAGATACTTGAACTTGGCTTATTCCGAGCTTTTTTGCCACTTCTGTCTGTGTTTTTCCTTTATAATATCTTAGCATTACAATTTCTTGTTCTTGACTATTTAATTCTTCTACTAATTTTTTTATTGTAAGTTTATCTGCAATTTTATTTTCTTCATCTTTATCACTTGCAATTGTATCTTCTATGCAAAGCTCTTTTCCAGATTTATCATTATATACTGGCTCATTAATCGAGGTTACCACACTTGCTGAGTTTGCGTCTAATGCTAATGCTATTTCTTCTTTTGGTACCTTTAAAATTTCTGCTATTTGCTCTACCTTTAATTCTTCTCCATTCTTATCCATTGCTTCTTTTTGAATTTGATTTATTTTTACAGCCAATTCTTTTATGCTTCTACTTACTTTTATTCGTCCGTCATCTCGTATATATCTTTTTATTTCTCCTATTATAAAAGGAACAGCATATGTAGATAGCTGAACATTGTAATTTGTGTCAAATTTCTTTATAGACTTAACCAATCCCATTGCTCCAATTTGATTTAAATCTTCTATCTCATATCCTCTTCCTACAAACCTTTTTGCTATGTTATAGACAAGCCCCATATTGTTTTTTACGAGGCTTTCTAGCACTTCTGTATTTCCCTGCTGAGCCTTTATGATATTTTCATATGTACTTTCCAGCATTCTAAAACCTTCCTTTATTCTTGTGTTCACATTCTTTTTATATACTATTTACTAACTTTTTCAATATCTTCTACTTCATTTTTATCTTCTCTAGCAGTCATTATGTATTTTCTCATAGTTACTTTTGTTCCCATATCTGGAATAGATTCAACTTTTAGCTCGTCCATAAAGCTTTCCATTATTGTGAACCCCATTCCCGACCTTTCCAAATTAGCCTTTGTTGTATATAACGGCTTTTTAGCCAATTCGATATCTTCTATTCCTTTTCCCGAATCTGATATTTGTATTTCTACACAATTATCTTTTAATTTACACTCTACCTTAACAATTCCTTCAGAATTTTCGTACCCATGTATTATAGAATTTGTTACAGCTTCAGATACAGCCGTTTTTATGTCTGCTAGTTCTTCTATTGTTGGGTCAAGTTGTGATGCAAAAGCAGCCACTGTTATACGTGCAAATGCTTCATTAGAAGATTTGCTTACAAACTCCAATTTCATTTCATTATCATAAATTCCAACCATTTTAGCCTCCATCTAACCAACATTTTCTTCATTATTTTTTATTAATGGTATAATCTTTAATATTCCACTAATTTCAAAAACTTTTTCAACTTGCTTATTCACATTCATAAGTTCTAGCTGTCCACCAAGCATCTTAATAACCTTGTATCTTCCTAGCAACATTCCTATTCCTGCACTGTCCATGAAAGCAACGTTACTAAAATCAAATATAACTTTTCTAGGCAAAAATCGCGTAATTTCATTGTCAATCTTCCTCCTTAATTTTTCTGTTGTGTGTTCGTCAATCTCTTCTGCTATTTTTAATGTTAACTGCTTGTCCTTTGGCACATAAATACATTCCAATATTTTTTCCCCCTTTTTAGCACACATTATTAGTTTTGTGTTCTGTTTTTTGTTTTATACAAGCATACTACATATTCCATAAATTTCCAATAGCAAAATTTGACTAGTTTTATCGATTTATAAGAAGTTTTCGACATTTTTCTCTTTTGAACCATGCCGTATAAAACAACAAAAATCAGCACCCATATTCTGAATGTTGATTTTTTATTATTTTATTTTTGTTTCTTATATCAATTATTCTAAAATTGTAGAGTCTTTTATTTCTATACCATCCACCAATACTTTGTGGTTAATCTTATTATTATAAAATACTATATCTTTAAAAATATCATATTTATTATTTTCCATATTTATAGTTCGTTGTACTATATCATTTATACTATGCATTTGTATTAAATACTGCATAGTAGATTGATTAGGGCATATCAATGTATTATTTAATATATTAATATTATAATTGTTTAATTCTATATTATATAAAAATATAAAATGTTTACTTAACACGTTCCATTCTTCAGTATCATTTAAAATAAACTTATTATTTTCTATATTTAAATCGCGTGCTAAATTTTTTTGTGGATTTATTATATATGGTGGAGCATTTCCATTGATTGTAATCATATTATTTTTAAATATACTTATATTATTTATTATTCTTTCTTGAACGTCGCCATTTATTTCAAAAATATTATCATAATATTCTGAATCTCCTGAAAATAGATTTCTAGTATTTGCACTAATCTTAATTTTATTGCCTACATATTGTTCTTTTGTTGCAGAAAATACATTCAAAACACTATTACTTAAATATTCTATTTCATTAGAAGATACTTCTACATTATCGTTTTTTCCACTATTGTTAATCATTCCAGCATATATTATAGGCTCGTTTGACTCAACCGAATATCTTATTTTATTATTACTAATGTAAATATTTTTTGAACCATCTTTTCCATTTATATATATGAAGAAATCTTTAGATTGACAATTTATATTGTTATCTATAAACTGCAGGTTTGTTAATATTCCATCGTTTCCAAACGTAAAATTCATTCTACTTCTATCTGTAACTTTACTTTCTTCTACATAAATATTATTATTTTTAATTAATACATTATCAATATTTCCTCCCCACACACCAATAACTTCATCATGACAACTTTTTTGTATATAATTGTTCTTTATAATTGCATTTTGCGATATATAACTATCCGAAAAATTGCTCATCCATATATTTCCCCCAATATTACTATTAGTTAAATTTTTTAAGTCACAATTTTCTATCGTTATATTTTTCCATTCAGTATGAAACCATAAATTTGTGATTTGTCTTGATTTATTATTTTCAATTTCATATACATTAAATTTGCAATTATTTATCTCTATATTATCGCAGTATGCTCCTCTTAATTGTATACTTTCATTTGGATTTTCTACAATAGATACATCGCCATTTTCAAAGTTTCAATCTGAAATTGTAATATTCTTTACATGCTTTTCACTTACTCCTATTATCCCGATTTGTTCCCACGGCATTTTTACTTCTTCATTCCAAAATAAAGTAGCATTATTTCCAATTATATGAGTATTATCTATACTTATTCTTAAATTTTTGCCAAACTTATATCTATTACTATCAAAAGTTATATTTCTATAATCAGAATTTAATACTAATTGTATTGCTTCTGCATCATCATGCTCTCCATCTCCATAAGCTCCAAACTGATTCACTGAAACAGTATCATTTATTGCATGTAATTCAGCATATAGTCCATTATCTAATTGAATGCATTTTGCATTATCTACACTCAAGCTTGTGGTACTTACTATGTCGTAATAAGCTCCTCCACCTAGATTCTTATTATAATATCCCTCTGTTTTAACTATTTTTCCAGCAGCTAAACTTGTATCATTTTTCATATCATCAACTGATGAGAATGTTCTATCAACATCTAATTTGAATTTTTCAATACTTATTATTTCACTCTCACTCGTTACAATTTGCCAATCTCCTAATATAAATGAATAAGTAGCATCTTCATTTTCTGCTACACCCACCTGTAAATTTTTTCTTAAGAATTTTGCAAATTCAGCATTTTCTCCCGTTGCTTTATCAATTTTATATTCATTTAATAAAAAACCAACTTTTTCTTTTACAGCAGACTTACTATAGCTGTCTTTTGCTTCTTTTGCTTTTGTTATTATGCCATTATCTCCTAATAATAGATTAATTGATACTCCTGCTAAAATTAGCAATACCACTATTGTTATAACTAATGCAATCAATGTAATGCCTTTCATTTCTTTTGTTTTCATATTTTTCTTCCTTCCCCTATACACTCATTAAGTATTTTACTTAATGATAAGATGAAAAATCATAAAACGCTTTTCTCTGTTTGTTTTTATGTTATATTATTAATTTATTATTTTCCAAAAACTAAATTTTTTTTTGTGAAAAAAATTTTTTGTTTTGATTGATTTTTTAATAATTTATTGATATAATTTAGAAAAATTTAAAGTCATTAAGTAAAATACTTAACGACTTTTTTCGTTTTCTACCAATGTACTATAATATAAAATAGTGCTATCATAATTTTTCTTTATTTCTTGCTCACTTAACCCCCTACTATATAATCTAATAGCATTAGCTTTCATTTTTGAATAACACCACCAACCATCTCCAGCCATTGATGATCTCCCAATACAAAAAAATTTCAAACCATTTAATTCATTACTAACAAAATCATTCCATGATTTCTTATTATATCTTCCCTCATATTGTTTTTCACCATTTTTATAAAAACTAGCCTTATAATATTCATTCTCTGTTTTTGAATAATCATTTAAACAATCTAATGTAACAGCATAATATGCTCTTTTTCCCTTTTCATATACATCTTTATACATAACATTCCAACCCGTTCCGCCTTTTTCATATATATAGTCGGAAAAATAATTTCCAAATCCAGCATTCCATCTAAAACTATTATTTGAATATCCTGTACCAACTCTAAATCTAGCCTGTTTGCTTTCATCACCATTCCAATAACAAAATACCCCCTGAAAAGGCTCTACATTTTTTGGCACTATTTCATTATCAGCATTATATGTTATTCCATCATCTAAAATCCCATAGAATTCAAATGTAAATCCTCCCTTTGCAAGTTGTTCTTTTTGATCTTTGTCATCATATTTTATCTTTATATAATCATTTACTCCATCAAAATTAAACTCTTTTGATGTTAAACCACTATTTTCATTCCAGTCAAAATTTACTAATTCCACGTTACTTCCTAGGGTTTGTTGAATATTTTCTTTGTTTGAATTTTCAATTATTGATGAATCAAGATTAAATATAAGTCCATCTATAACTGCTAGCTTATTACCATACTTTAACTGTGTATATTTATTTTCTTCAAATTCTTTCAGCTCTCCACTTTCATAATTTACTAGCCAACCATATTGTGTTTTTCCATAATTTGCAATTTCTGTTCCTTTTTCAATATAATTCCAACCTGTTCCATATATTGTCTGGCTTTCATTTTCAACAATAATATTCCACTTATTTCCGTTTTCTAAAGTTTTATCATAAAGTGGTATCCCAAGATAATATTTGTTTGATGTATCTAATATATTTTCCATATTAGCAAGAGTAACATCAAGCTGAATTGCTTCTTTTTCACTAGATACTTCTGACATTTGTTTTGCTAATCTTGCTTTAGTCAATATTCCATTCTCTCCTACTATTATCGAGATTGTTACACCTGATAATATCAATAAAATTATTATGGTTATAACTAAAGAAATTATTGTAATTCCCATTGTTTCTTTTGTTTTCATTGTTTTTTACCCCTTCTTAATCTATCATTAAGCTATCTACTTAACGATAGATCAGAAAAAGATATAAATTTGTTTATTTCTATGAATTATAATACATTCTAAAATCTTTTTAATTAAAAAAATAACTCTAATTTATTTTTTATTTTATTTATAATTTCTGTTGATTTTTTTATATTTTATTGATATAATCTCAATAAATTTGAGGTCATTAAGTAGATAGCTTAATGACCTTTTATAATATTTTTTTATTTTATAGTAAAATTTTCTAAATATACTTTTGCCAATTATCTTCTGATCCATAAAATATATTCGCAACAACTGAATTTTCTTCTAATCTTTTATAAATAAATTCTGCAATTGTAATATTTTTTACATAAATATTTACGTTTGATTTCATGTGATAAAATAGTTGATCATAGTCCGTTAAATTTTCAATGTTTATATTTACATTATTCAAATAAAGGTTTTCTAAAGCTCTAGCATTCTTGAATACACCTGTCATTTTAGTACAATTACTTAAATTCCAATTACTTATATTTAAGTTTTTAATATAACTATTAGTAAAACTCTCATTTATACTTGTTATTTTATCCGTCTTCCATTTGCTTATGTCAAGATCTTGTAAAGCAAATGTTCCTGCAAAAGTTCCACTAATATTATTCAAATTTTTCGTGTTCCAACTTTCAATTCCACTTATAATAGATAATTTTGTACAATTAGAAAACATATTAAGTATATTAGTTAAATTCTCAGTATTCCAATTAGTCAAATTTAACTCTGTCAACTTTCTACATTCGGCAAACATACTATATGCAACTTTAATATTTTTAGTATCAAATTGTTCCAATCCTAATATATTTTCAAGATTAGAGCAAAGATAAAACATACTCCCAAAATCATTTGATGTACTTGTTGATACATTATTAAATTCTATTTTTTCTAAATTTTGAAAGCCTGAAAATAACTTATAACATCCAATTGGTAAATTGATAGTATTAGGGCTAATTATATATAATTTGTAATTGTTTTCTATTGGCTCAATATAAGCATTAATAGAATTGTTTTCCGTTAAAGAAATATCCCAATATTTTATAACATCATCTGGAATATTTTCGCTTTTTTTAAATTCAATTGATATAATTTTATTTATATATTCTCCTTGCCAAAATGTTTTCGAATCATCTCGAGACATCATAATTGCATATTGTCCACTAT